>Ga0208645_1000047_pt1 | contig 211130 bp, 185 predicted proteins | sample VirMetDEL_Sep_01_FD_184519 | JGI IMG/M metagenome (GOLD analysis project Ga0208645, IMG submission 184519) | Aqueous microbial communities from the Delaware River and Bay under freshwater to marine salinity gradient to study organic matter... | ecosystem: Environmental > Aquatic > Marine >...
CATGATCAAACTCTTCAGTTAAAAAGTTTGCTCAAACTCATGTTCTCGTCTGACTTTTACTTATTTCCCCAGCCCTAAGACCGAAGAAAGCAAAGCGAATTGACGTGTTCACTCATTTAAGACTTCAATTTTTTTGATCCTAAAAAGGATCTTCTGAAGCCTCCAGCGAGCGCCCACACAAATTATCTGATTATCTATTTTAAAGAGCGTCTGATACTTCGTTCAACTTACTTACCTCAGTAAGTGCAAACTCTTGTTTGCGTCGTTGTCCGTGTCAGTGGGTGCGTATAATACATTCCAAAAATTTCTGTGCAACCTCTTTTTTAAAATTCTTTTAATTAATTTAACTTTTCACGCTTTTTGTTCAATAAACACCCAGATCGTTTATTTTTCATTCAAAACCAGTTCATCAGATACTAAAAAGGCCCCTAATTTTTCATTAGGAGCCTTTTTGAGCTGAGTAATTTAGGCTAATTTAGCCCAACCACTTTCTCGCATTTTGGAACAAGCGCAACCATGGCGCTTGCTCTTGCCATTCACTTGGGTGCCAGCTGTGTTGAACGGTACGATAAACACGTTCTGGGTGAGGCATCATGATAGTCACTCGACCGTCTTCGGATGTTAACCCTGTCACACCTTGCGCAGAACCGTTCGGGTTGAATGGGTAACGCTCGGTTGCTTGACCGTAGTTATCAACGTAACGCAACGAAATCTGGTTCGCCGCAGCCAAAGTTGCCATATCTTGATCGTCACGATATTCCGTTAGACCCTCACCATGAGCAACAACTATCGGTAGACGAGAACCTTCCATGCCAGCCAGTAAGATAGAGTTCGATTTTTGAACTTCTACTTGCACTAGACGAGCCTCAAACTGAGAAGATTGGTTACGAACAAACTTCGGCCAATGAGCAGCACCTGGAATCAACTCGTATAAATTCGACAACATCTGACAACCATTACACACTCCAAGAGTGAATGTATCAGGACGATTAAAGAATGTTTCAAATTGCTCTCGAGCAATAGGGTTGAAAAGGATAGACTTCGCCCAACCTTCACCTGCACCCAACACATCACCGTACGAGAAACCACCACAAGCTACCAAACCACTAAATTGATCCAGTGTGGTACGACCAGACAAGATATCACTCATGTGAACATCAACCGGTGTGAAACCAGCTTTATGGAAAGCGGCAGCCATTTCAACTTGGCCATTTACACCCTGCTCACGTAAAACAGCAATCTTTGGTTTAACACCAGAAGCAATGAAGGCAGCAACAATATCTTCATTTTGATCGAATCGAACATCCGCAGATAAACCGGGATCTTTTGCATCAAGCAAATTATCGAACTCTTGCTGTGCTGACTCTGGGTTATCACGCATTGCTTGAATACGGTAACTGGTTTCTGACCACACACGCTGCCAATTAATACGCGATTCTTCAAGAAGCGTTTCGCAAGCAAAACGAATACGAATGCTATCGTCACCAGACAAGGTAGCAATAGAAGCAACAGCGACGCCTACTTTTGCATAAGCCGCAACAATAGCCGCTACATCGGATTCATTGACTTGAACCACTGCACCCAATTCTTCGTTGAATAATGCCGGAGCGACTTGTTGGCGATCAGCAACCACTTCATCAAGATCAATGTTTAAACCTAGATGGCTAGCAAATGACATTTCAACCAAGGTTGCAAACACACCACCGTCAGAACGGTCATGGTAAGCCAACAATTTGCCTTCTGCATTAAGTGCTTGCGTCGTATCGAAGAAGCCTGCCAACGTAGCGGCATCATCTACATCTGGTGCTTGCTGACCCAGTTTATTGTAAACCTGAGCAATAACAGAACCGCCTAGGCGATTTTTACCAGCACCTAAATCGATCAACAACAAGCGCGTATCCGCTTTGTTTTGCAACTCTGGAGTTAATGTCTTGCGAACATCCGTTACTGGTGCAAAAGCAGAGATAACCAAAGAAAGCGGAGACGTTACTGCCTTTTCTTTGCCATCTTCTTTCCATACGGTCTTCATCGACATAGAGTCTTTACCAACTGGAATGGCAATATCCAATGCTGGACACAATTCCATACCCACTGCTTTTACAGTTTGGTAAAGCTTTTCATCTTCGCCTTCGTGACCCGCTGCAGCCATCCAGTTTGCAGATAGCTTAATGTGCTTACGCTTAGTAATGTGCGCTGCAGCCAAGTTCGTTAAGGCTTCCCCCACCGCCATGCGACCCGATGCAGGTGCATCCAACAAAGCAACAGGTGTGCGTTCGCCCATTGTCATGGCTTCACCGGTGTAGCTTTCTAGAGAAGACGTTGTTACCGCCACGTCCGCTACAGGCACTTGCCATGGACCAACCATTTGATCACGAGCCACCATACCAGTAATCGAACGGTCACCAATGGTGATCAAGAAGTTTTTACTTGCTACGGTTGGCAAGCTTAAGACACGGTTTGCTGCATCAGCAAGATCCACATCAACTGCAGTAAAGTCATCACCCGCAATAATGGCTTTTTTGGCTTCACGATGCATTTTAGGTGGCTTGCCAAACAATACAGACATTGGCAAATCAACGGGATTGTTATCGAAATGCTCATCCGCTACTTGCAAATGCATTTCTTCTTTTGCTTCACCAACAATGGCAAAAGGACAACGTTCGCGTTCACAAATCGCCGTAAACTCTTCGATACGATCTGGAGAAACCGCCATAACGTAACGCTCTTGCGATTCGTTACACCAGATTTCTAGTGGCGACATGCCTGGCTCATCGTTAAGCACCTTGCGCAAATCAAAGTTACCACCGCGCTCGCCATCTTTAACCAATTCAGGCAACGCGTTAGACAAACCACCAGCCCCCACATCATGGATAAAGCTGATTGGGTTTTTATCGCCAAGCTGCCAACAACGGTCAATAACTTCCTGACAACGACGCTCCATTTCTGGGTTGCCACGTTGTACAGAAGCAAAATCTAAATCTTCATTACCATCGGCAGACGCCATAGAAGATGCCGCACCACCGCCAAGACCGATCAACATGGCAGGACCGCCTAGAACGATTAACTTAGCGCCTACTTTGATCTCTTTTTTCTCAACATGCTCACGACGAATGTTACCGATGCCGCCAGCCAGCATGATGGGTTTGTGATAACCACGTACTTCTTCTTTGGACGCACCTTGAATGGCTTGCTCGTAAGTACGGAAATAACCCAATAGATTTGGACGACCAAACTCATTGTTAAATGCCGCACCACCGATTGGCCCTTCAATCATGATATCCAAAGGCGTTACGATACGAGATGGTTTGCCGTACTGACTTTCCCATGGCTGTTCAAAACCAGGGATTTTAAGATCTGATACAGTGTAACCACTTAAACCTGCTTTTGGTTTTGCACCAACACCGGTTGCACCTTCGTCACGAATCTCACCACCAGAGCCAGTCGCGGCCCCTGAAAAAGGCGCTATCGCTGTTGGATGGTTATGAGTTTCCACCTTCATCAGTATGTCGATGTGCTCGTGGCTAAAGTCATACTCACGAGTCTCTGCTGACGGGAAGAAACGCCCACCAAAGTGACCTTCCATTACCGCCGCATTGTCTTTATAAGCAGACAAAGTGCCATCAGGATTATGTTCGTGTGTGTTCTTGATCATTTTGAACAAAGAGCGCTCTTGCTCTTCACCATCAATGGTCCAAGACGCATTAAAAATTTTGTGACGACAATGCTCTGAGTTTGCTTGTGCAAACATCATTAGCTCTACATCGATTGGATTACGGCCCAACTCAATGAAAGACTCAACAAGGTAATCAATTTCGTCGTCCGCAAGGGCAAGACCTAGCGTTTGGTTTGCCTCAACCAAAGCAGCACGGCCACCACCTAGCACATCAACACTTGTCATTGGTGCTGGTTCTGCATGAGAGAACATGTCAGACGCGTCGCTCAATGCCGGAAGCACGCTTTCTGTCATGCGGTCATGCAACATGGCTGACAACAAATCCAGCTCTTCAAGCGATAATGGCGCTGAGCTATGAATAAAGTATTCCACGCCACGTTCAACGCGGGATACGGCCGCAAGGCCACAGTTATGAAGGATATCGGTTGCTTTCGATGACCAAGGTGAAATCGTTCCTAAACGAGGAACCACTAAAACACTTTGATCAGATGAACTGACTTGGGAGGATTTAGGACCGTAGGCCAAAGCGCGTTGTAGAACAGTTTCCTGCTCAGCGGTTAGCGTTTGATTATCAGCCAGCTCCACAAAATGGAGAAATTGCGCATCAACATCGGTTACCGATGAAATAGATGCTTGCATATTGGCTAATAACTTTGCCTTGCGAAACGCTGATAGCGCTGCGGAACCATGCAGAGTTAGCATGTTGAGTATTGCCTCACTTGGTAGTTTTGGGGAAATGGTGCGGGTATTTTAAATCAATGAGGCAAATAGAGGCTAGCAGAGTATGAAATTTCTACACTAAATGACGGAATTAATCGCCTAAATCGCCTCTTTTTGCCTGTTCTCTAAGCTTCTTTTTTTGTTCACGACGATATTGGAAGAACTGAGTAAGCTGCAAAGCAGCCGTTTCAGCCAATATACCAGATTCAACTGTCACTTTATGGTTAAGGAATGGCGCTTGAAAAAACCGCCCCTGACTCTCCACAATGCCGCTTTTAGGTTCCGTCGCTGCATACACTACTCTGTCAATGCGCGCATGAACGATTGCCCCCGCGCACATAGAGCAAGGCTCTAATGTGACATACAAGGTGGCACCGGGTAGACGATAATTATTCATGCGTTTACATGCATCACGAATTGCCTGAATTTCAGCATGGGCAGTAGGATCACATTGAGAAATAGGCGAGTTGTAACCTTCACCAATGATTTCGTTATTAAGCACGACAATCGCGCCTACTGGGATTTCGCTTTCTGATGCGGCTTTATTAGCCAGTAGAATTGCTCGCTCCATCCATTCTTGGTCTGTCATGTTTGATCTTCCTCAAGACAGCGACATTCGCTTAAATACACAATTGCCTTTAGTAGGCAAACCACTCTACACTCAGCATACTGTCAAACCAAACTCGCTGAAATAGAACAAGGAGATTCAGTCATGCGCACAGTGGCCGACTTGATGATTACTAATTTGATTACCTTAAGAGAAAACGACTCTTTAGCGAAAGCCAAAGCATTAATGCAAGAAAAAAACATTAGAAACATCCCCATCGTCAATGACGAAGGCGAATGTGTTGGTATGCTCACACAACGTGAGTATTTACGTCATGCCTTCCATTTAGTTAGCCAGTTTGGCACTCAGCAGATCTCCAAAAAAGAGCAACAAACACCGATTGCCAACGCCATGAACAAGGACATACTGACCGTTAGCCCAGAAACAGAACTAAGCATGGCCGCAGAATTCTTTATCGAAAACAAATACGGCTGCCTGCCAGTGACCCAAAATAACAAACTCGTTGGCATTCTTACGCCAGTTGACTTCGTCAAACTTGCTCACAGAATGCTGACGGAATCTATCTAAGCATTGACGGCACGCTGATTAGAGTCAGAGGATTCGCATTGCGCCTCTTTCTCTACTCTTACATCAAGCGCTTGCACACCAAAGTCTGTGCTAGACAGCTCAAAGTTGACTGGCTGCCCTTTCCTAAGGGTTTTATGACCATCACAAGCAATCGACTTATAATGCACGAACACATCACTGCCTTCTTCTCGCTTGATAAATCCAACGCCTTTGGCGTCATTAAACCACTTTACTTTTCCCGTTAGTCTTTCCATTCTCTATCGCCTCTTTTTTTATTTTTATTAAAGTAAGCGTAGGGTCGAAAGTACAACACTTTCGACCCTTCAGTGTTTACAAAACGCGGTTACAAAGATTCAATACTGGCCTTTTGCTCTTCCAACTTAGTCACGGCAAGCTGCAAATCATCACACTTAGCGCGCTCCTTCTCTACCACTTCTATTGGCGCTTTGGCCACAAAGCTGTCGTTTGAAAGCTTACCTTGGATACGTTCTAGGTCTTTTGTGGCCTTATCGATTTCTTTTTGCAGACGAGCTATTTCAGCCTCTTTGTCGATTAGACCCGCCATAGGAACCAGCACTTCCATATCTCCCACTAACGCTGTCGCTGACATAGGTGCTGCATCACCAGCATACAACCAAGTCACAGACTCTAATTTTGCTAGGGTTTGTAGGAAAGTTACGTTCGCCTCTAAACGTGTCTTATCTTGCTCAGAGCCATTGCGTAATAAAATAGTCAGCGGCTTAGAAGGCGAAATATTCATTTCACCACGAATATTTCGAATACCTTCAATAACCCCTTTTAACCACTCTACGTCTGCTTCAGCTTGTACGTCTATTTTTGCCTCATCAGCGGCTGGGTATTTACCCAACATAATGGTCTCACCGGCAATACCTGCTAGCGGTGCAATCCGCTGCCAAATTTCTTCAGTCAAGAATGGCATCATTGGGTGTGCAAGACGGAGGAAAGCCTCCAATACACGAACCAAAGTGCGACGAGTGCCGGTCAATTGCGCCGTAGTAGCGTTTTCATCCCACAGTACAGGCTTAGATAATTCCAAATACCAGTCACAGTATTCGTGCCACATAAACTCATACAATGCTTGCGACGCCAAATCAAAACGGTGGGTATCAAAAGCACGATTAACAGCCTCTTCTGTACGCTGCAAACGAGAAATGATCCACTTATCCGCGAGGGACAACTCAACCTCTGCGCCATTTTGACCACAATCTTGATCTTCTGTATTCATCAACACATAACGTGTTGCGTTCCAAATCTTGTTACAGAAATTACGATAGCCTTCCAGACGGTTTAGATCGAACTTAATGTCACGACCACCAGACGCCAATGAGCAAAGTGTGAAACGCAATGCATCGGTACCGTACGCCTGAATACCTTCTGGGTAGGTTTCACGAGTATTCTTTTCAACTTTTTCAGCTAAACGAGGCTGCATCATGCCAGAGGTGCGTTTCGCGACCAAAGACTCAATATCAATACCATTGATCAAATCCAATGGATCAATAACGTTGCCTTTGGATTTTGACATTTTATCGCCACGTTCATCACGAATCAGACCTGTGATATAAACGGTTTTAAACGGTACTTTATTGGTAAACTTCAACGTCATCATGATCATTCTGGCCACCCAGAAGAAAATAATGTCGAAGCCTGTCACCAACACATCCGATTCACTGAATTCTGCAAAATCTGGTGTTTCTTCTGGCCAACCTTGCGTCGCAAAGGTCCAAAGAGCCGAAGAGAACCAAGTATCTAATACGTCTTCATCTTGGATCAGTTCAACATCAGCCGCTAGGCTGTATTTTGTACGAACCTCTTCTTCGCTCTTACCAACGTAATGTTTACCATCCGCATCGTACCATGCTGGAATTTGATGCCCCCACCACAACTGACGAGAAATACACCAATCCTGAAGGTCGCGCATCCAAGCAAAATAGGTGTTTTCCCATTGCTTAGGTACAAACTGAATATCGCCATTTTCAACAGCTTCTATTGCTGGCTTAGCCAATGACTCAACCGCCACATACCATTGCTGCGTTAAATAAGGTTCAATAACCGTATTACCACGCTCACCACGTGGTACTTTCAATTTATGATCAACCACTTTCTCAAGCAAGCCAAGCGCATCAAAATCAGCAACCACGGCTTTACGAGCATCAAAACGATCCATGCCACGGTACTTTTCTGGCGCGACATCATTGATAGAAGCATCGTTGGTAAAAATATTGATCAATGGCATGTCATGACGTTTGCCGACTTCATAGTCATTAAAATCATGGGCAGGTGTGATTTTCACACACCCCGTACCAAATTCTTTATCGACGTATTCATCGGCAACGATTGGTATACGACGACCCACTAATGGTAATTCAACAAACTTGCCAACAAGGTCAGTAAAACGCTCGTCATCTAAGGCAACCGCTACCGCAGCATCACCAAACATGGTTTCTGGACGTGTTGTCGCAACAACAATATGATCTTTACCATCAGCCGTTTTTACGCCATCAGCCAGTGGGTAACGGAAATACCACATGAAGCCATTTTCTTCTTCAGAAACCACTTCAAGATCAGATACGGCTGTATGTAAAACAGGATCCCAATTTACTAAACGTTGACCACGATAAATAATGCCTTCATCAAACAGACGAACAAACACTTCTTGAACCGCGGCAGACATGCCAGGGTCCATAGTAAAACGTTCTTTTTCCCAAGCAACAGAGTCACCTAAAACACGCATTTGATCGGAAATAGTACCACCAGATTGCGCTTTCCATTCCCACACTTTTTCAAGGAATTTTTCACGACCCAAGTCATGACGTGTGATGTTCTGGGCTGCTAATTGACGCTCCACTACCATCTGAGTCGCAATTCCCGCATGGTCAGAACCTGGTTGCCACAATGTACGGCTGCCTTTCATACGCTCACGACGAATCATGGCGTCCATTAAGGTATGCTGAAAGGCATGCCCCATGTGCAAACTACCCGTAACATTTGGCGGCGGAATCATGATAGAGAATGGAGAACCGTTGCCTTGAGGAGAAAAATATCCCCCCTCTTCCCAACGTTTATAAATAGGCTGTTCAATACTTTGAGGTTGGTAGGTCTTTTCCATTATGATGTCTTAAGGCTCTTAAATAGCAATCAATTGTAAGTGGAAGAATTATAACGCGTCATAACAAGATAAAGAATAACACGTAAAGAATTAAGCCGTCTGCAAAGGCATAAAACGACGGTTATTTTGTTTGCATTACTCTTTTTGATTCACTCCAGCACCTTCCGCCTGCAACGCTTGCATAACTTCCGCTACTAAATCAGGTAAACGCTTCTCAAGCACGCTGGCGATGGTTTTAGCAATCAACTCTTGCGACAAAGCCGACTCCGTTACGACATCGTTCAGCGTCACCACCCCATCAAGCGAATCATCATGTGGCTCGTCTAGAGCATCCTCCACAGAATCATCAAGCGGCTCGTCTAAAGCATCTTTCACAGAATCATCTGGTACATTGTCTTCTAATTGCGCTTTATGCAGCAACGCACTCGGCTCTTCAGCGTTGCCAAGAGGTTGTGTTATATGCACGTCCTGCATCACAGGTATAGGTTTTATCTCTGCGACGATGTCCATCAGAATGGGAATATCATCTTGGTTGCGCAAAGCAGACATCAAGATTTCTTCATCTGGTTCAAAAACACCATCATCATATTGAGTGGCTAAATCTGACATAAGAAAAACCAACATTAAGAAAGCAAAATACAAGCGTTAAACAAAGCGACTTGCTTAACTCATCATTCAAAGCCCTCAACTTTCGCACTGAAAAACACAAAAGTCTACCCCATTGGGTAAAAGCCATTCATCAATATCACTGGAATAAAAATAACGCTTTAATCAGATACACCTTCCTCTGCACAGAACGTACTGAGCCATCGCCATACAGAAATACCGCCATAAAAAAAGCAGGGACAAATAATTGCACCTGCTTTTGATGTTACTTTTTTAAAATGAATGTGGAAACTTAGGCTTTTGCCAGCAAATAACGAGTTAACAAAGCAACAGGGCGACCACTGGCACCTTTAGCAGCGCCACCAGCCCAAGCCGTACCAGCAATATCCAAATGCGCCCAAGGGTAAGACTCGGTAAAGCGAGACAAGAAACAAGCGGCAGTGACAGAACCAGCTTCCGGACCACCAATGTTGGCAATATCAGCGAAGTTACTATCCAGCTGTTGCTGATACTCTTCATCTAACGGCATTTGCCAAATTTTATCCGCAGCGACTTGGCTAGCAGTTTTTAGTTCCGCTGCTAAATCATCATTGTTTGCGTACATGCCAGAATTCACGCTACCCAAAGCCACCACACAAGCACCTGTTAGCGTGGCAATATCCACAACCGATTTAGGCTTAAAACGCTCGATGTAAGTCAACGCATCACAAAGCACCAAACGGCCTTCGGCATCAGTATTCAAAATCTCTACCGTTTGACCTGACATGGTTTTCACGATATCGCCAGGCTTAGTCGCACGACCACTTGGCATATTTTCAGCTGCTGCAATAACCGCAGTGAAGTTAAGTTTTGGTTTTAACTCACAAATCGCTTTCATCGTGCCAAATACGCTAGCCGCACCACACATGTCGTATTTCATTTCATCCATTTTAGGACCTGGCTTCAAGGAAATACCACCCGTATCAAAGGTAATACCCTTACCAAGCAGAACATGAGGCGCTTCACCCTCTTCTCCACCACGGTAGTTCATCACGATTAAATAGCTTGGCTGATCACTACCATGACCAACGGACAACAAGCAATGCATGCCTAACTCATCCATTTTGCTTTCGTCTAGTAACTCAACACCAATACTGTACTCTTCGCCTAGCTGCTGCGCTTTAGATGCCAAGTAACTTGGCGTACAAACGTTACCAGGAAGGTTGCCTAGTTGACGAGCAAACGCAGAACCTTTCGCCGTCGCTGTACCAATGGCCAACGCGGCTTCATCCGTGCCTTCTAACAACAAAGATGTCACTTTTGTCGCTTTTTCAGCATCGTCTTTTTTAAAGCCAAGGAAGTTATAGAAACCTTCATTTAACCATTGAGCCACCAGAGCAAGTACATCGGACTGGGAACGGTTTTTCAACACTAAGCCAGCACTCGCAACGGCAACCGATGCGAAAGGCAAGCCTTTAATTTGGGCAGCCACGGCTGCAACCACTTTACGAGCTTGCATATCGCTCAACTGAGCATCTTTACCAATCCCCACCAACAACACAGCCTGTGCGAAGTCTTGCGATACACCAGGCAACAGTAGCGTTTGCGCTACGCCACCTTTAAACACACCCGTTTCGCGTAATTGAGAGACTTGCCCATTGGCATTCTCATCCACCCAAGCCGTTGACTCAGGCAAGTCACCTTCACTTGGAACAAATGCAACAAGCAAATCCGCTTGCACGCTAGATAAGCGATCAAATAACGCCATATTCATGAAAAAAACCTCAATAAAATAACTTTAAGACAGTGGTACAAGACGAAAAATTGAACCAATATGCGATAAAAACGCGCCTTAACCTGCGTTAAAACCTTATTTTTTCAGACTATCATCATTCTTCTGTTTAATAACAGCTTCGCCATGCAAAGGTCTCATTTTAAAAAAAACTGGATAATAACCTTCTTACCACGAGATAATGGGGGCTTTAGATATGTAATCAACTCTACGCTTAATAAAGCAGAATCCATCCAGAGGTGACCTTGAGACTATTCAGATACTTAGCGAAAGAAGTGCTTGTGTCAACCGTTGGCGTGACGCTTATTTTATTGCTCGTCATCCTAAGTGGACGAATCTCAAACTACTTGGGACGTATCGCCGAAGGAAAAATGACCTTCGAATTTCTATTCGTTATTCTTGGCTATCACATTCCCAGCTTTGTTCAGATGATCATACCGTTAGCGTTTTTTCTGTCATTACTATTGGCATTCGGACGCCTTTATATAGAAAACGAAATGTCAGTATTGTTTTCAAGCGGCATCAGTAAAATCAAACTAGCGGGCTACACGCTTGGCATTGCCTGCATAGTCGGAACCGTTAGCGCCACCATTAATTTTTGGCTAGCACCCTTAAGCGAATACCGCGCAGCAGAAGCATCCGAAGCACAAAATCAACTGTCTGCCTTCGATTTTTTAATACCTGGTCGCTTTGAAGGCAGTGGACAACGCACTACTTATTTAGACAGCTTTACTCCCGATGAAGGTTGGATGAAACAAATCTTCATTTCAGACGTGGTTCGCAAAAAAGACCAAAATATCCCCACACAAACGCTAGCCGCTTATGCAGAGCAAATACGCATTAGCTCGGAAGGTAACCGAAACTATCTTGTGTTCAAAGATGGCACCCGATACGAAGGCAAGCCCGGTACTGCCAATTATCGCATCACTCATTTCGACACTTACGCCATTCGCATGGAAAATCAAGACAGCAGTGTCATAGACGATCCCTATACACAAAGCACCCTAACACTGATACAGAGTGAAAAACTGGCCGATAAAGTCGAGCTGCAATGGCGAATTTCATTGGTCATTATGATCCCTATTCTTGCCATCATTGGGCTCTCATTGAGTCAAGTAAACCCAAGACAAGGACGCTTTTTCAAAATGCTACCGGCCATTTTGTTGATGATACTGTATATCGCTCTTCTCATTTGGGGACGAACAGCATTGGAAAAAGGCAAAATACCCATTCAACTCGGTTTATGGTGGATACACAGCATCTTTATACTCGTCGCCGCTGTGCTGTTTGCACAATACAATCAAGTCTTTGAGCGTCGCAAAGCCAGACTCCCCAACATAGCGGATACAAACGAGTAATCGATATGAACAGAATAGACAGATACATTGGAAACAGCGTTTTATGGGGCTTCTTAATTGTCGCCGTTGTTCTGCTTGGATTGGATTTTGCCCTAACCTTCATCGAGCAAATTAAAAAAGTAAACGACAACTACACACTGCAATCCTTACTGCAAGTCATCCTGTATCGTTTACCCGGCAAGCTAGCAGAATACATTCCAATTGCCTCATTGATTGGTACATTAATGGGATTAGGGACCCTTGCCGCTACCTCTGAATTGACCGTTATGCGTGCAGCCGGTATGCCGATCTGGCGTATTGGCTTTGCGGCATGCCAGCCCATACTGTTCGTTTCTTTAATGGGCATGGGAATATCAGAATTTGTTGCTCCAGCGGCCGAACAAAAAGCCAATTTGATTGAGAAATTCAAAAACCAAGCCAGCGGAACATTCTCACTCAGCGGCGGCGTTTGGCTAAAAGCCGATAACAACTTTGTTTATATCGATGCCGCCGACGACACGGGAACACTATACGGTATAGAAATATTTGCGCCCGAAGAACAAGAATTAAAATACACAAGGAGAGCCGCCACTGCGCAACATCTGCAAGGTTCACAATGGCAACTTAACGATGTCACGGAAACACGCTTCTTTCCAGATCGCATAGAAACAAAAAGCTTACCCAACGCAGAATGGACTGTCAGCATTACGCCGGAAAACTTATTTTTGGCTTCACAAGACCCCGAAACGTTGTCTCTTAGCCAATTATTGAACTACCAAACCTATCTTCGCCAAGAAAAGCTCGATTCATCCCAATACGAATTAGAGTTTTGGATTACCGCTTTACGCCCTGTGGCCTCCCTAGCTCTAGTCCTCGTCGCGCTTTCCAGTGTTTTTGGACCGTTACGCTCTTCCACAATGGGCGGGCGTATCTTCTCAGGAGTCATCATTGGTTTAGCCTTCCAAAATGCCCTGAATATATTTGGAAGAATGAGTATTGCAGTAAACTTCCCCCCTATTATAGGGGTCAGCATACCCATCATCATCTGCTTATTGGCGGGTATCATATTGGTGAGACGCAGAGGTTAGCGCCTCACCAAAACATCAAGAGGCGATAAAACGCGCAATTCTCGTCAAAGCCTCTTGCAATCTAGACTCGTCGCATGTGTAAGCAAACCGCACATATTTATGAGCGTCTTTGATACCAAAGTCAGCCCCTGGAGTAAGCGCCACCTTTTCCTCTTCCAGCAACGCTAAGCACCAGGCCATCGCATCTTGTGTGACACCAGACACATCAACGTAAATATAGAACGCCCCATGAGCTGGCGCCACAACGGGTAAGCCTATCGCCTCTAACCCAGCCAAAAGCACCAAACGCCTCGCATTTAGAGCCTGACGACGCGCTTCGCACTCAGCCAACACATCGGGTTCGAATGCACGAATCGCGGCATACTGAGACACACTTGGCGCGGCAATAAATAGGTTTTGCGCCAACTTTGTCGCGCCCTCAATCGCCCAATCCGGCACAACTAACCACCCCAATCGCCACCCTGTCATGGCAAAGTATTTTGAGAAACTATTAACGACAAAAATATCATCAGAAATAGACAAAGCCGAAAAGTCATCGCCCTCATAAACCAAACCCTGGTAGATTTCATCGACCAACAAATGCCCACCAAGCCCATTCACTTTTTCCCACGCTTTCGCGATATAAGATTGGTTCAGTACCGCACCCGTCGGATTAGATGGCGAAGCAAGCCAAAGTCCAGAAGTGCTCTCACCCCAATGATGCTCTAACGTATTTAAATCCATTTCAAAACCATTCTCGGGCAAGGTTTCAACCAACTTGGCTTTTGCGCCAGACTGAATCAAAAAGTGGCGATTACATGGATAACATGGGTCTGGCATCAGCACATCTTCATCAGGGTTCACCATCAGCGATGCCATTAGCAATAAAGCACCGGAGGCTCCTGGCGTAACAATGATTCGCTCTGGAGAAACGCTCACCTGATAGCGGCTACTATAATAGTCACTAATCGCGCGTTTGAGATCTGGTAATCCCGTTGCCGAAGTGTAACCCGTCTTACCTTGTTGAATAGCTGCTATACCGGCAGTAGCGACGGTCTTCACAGCAACAAAATCGGGCTCACCAATCTCAAGATGAATCACATCTTCACCCTGCGATTGCAGTTGCTTCGCCCGAGCCAAAACGGCCATCACCTGAAAGGGCGCAATTTGTTCCACCCTTGCTGCTAACTTATGCCTTTCCATCCAGCTTTATCTACCTTTCTCTACCTGTTTCAAAAATATCGCGACATTTTACGCAAAAAATGTGGTTAACGAGCACATTATCTGGTAAGTTTCCGCCCGAAAATAAATCACCTAATTTTATTGGTTACAGGCTACCACAATGGAAACCTGCGAAGTGAGGCAATGCGTATGCCAAATATGAACCCTGAGTCATTAATGAAAGACTTCACTCCTTATGTTGCTAAGGATGGCGAAGAATACATGAACGAGAACCAGTTGGCGCACTTTAAAAGCATCCTACTCAACTGGAAACAAAATCTTATGGAAGAGGTTGATCGTACTGTTCACCATCTGAAAGAAGAAGCTGTGAATTATGCCGATCCAAACGATCGAGCTAGCCAAGAGGAAGAGTTTAGCCTAGAACTTCGCGCACGTGATCGTGAACGTAAACTGGTTAAAAAGATCTCTCAGACCATCGAGTTAATTGACAACGATGATTATGGCTACTGTGAAGAGTGCGGTATAGAAATCGGCATTCGTCGCTTAGAAGCTCGTCCTACTGCCACTATGTGTATTGACTGCAAAACACTAGCGGAAATTAAAGAGAGACAAATCGGCGGCTAACGCTAAGTACTTTAAAACAGTGCCTAATTACGCCAATCCCGTTATGCCTCTCTATCGTGGCCGTTTTGCACCTTCGCCAACCGGCCCACTCCATTTTGGCTCGCTAGTCAGCGCATTAGCGAGCTATTTGGATGCAAAAAAAAACCATGGTTCTTGGGTTATTCGCCTTGAAGACGTAGATGGCACACGCTGCAAGACAGAATTTGCCGAACAGATCGTAACCACCCTTCACAGCTATCAGCTTTTTTCTGATGAAAACATTCGAATACAAAGCCAGCATAGCGACATATACGAACACTATTTGTCATTATTAAAACAGCATGGGCATGCCTTTCCATGCAATTGCACGAGACAATCTCTCGCTCAAAATGATGGCAACCACCCCTTGGAATGCAACAGTAGCATCAAAAAACCACACTCTTGGCGACTAAAAGCCAGCTCAACCGTTTATCAATGCCAAGATCGCATTCAAGATACTCTGATTTTTACTGACGACCTAAAAAACAGCCCAGTACTGAAACGAAAAGATGGTTTCTTCTCCTATCAGCTGGCTGTCGTGGTTGACGATCACCTACAAAACATTACCCACCTCGTCAGAGGTGCAGATTTAATTGAAACCACGGCCCAGCAACTTCATCTTTATCACCTCTTTGGCTGGACACCACCCAGTATTTGTCATATCCCTCTCATCACCAATCGTATTGGCGATAAAATCAGCAAACAAAATCACGCAAAACCCATTAAAAATAGCCACTTACCGACTCTTCTACGCGCCCTTCATTACCTTAAAATTGACCTAAACGCCCCTACCACCATTGCAGAAGCCCTTTCTCAGTCAGTAGAAGCGTGGGATCCGGATAAACTCAAAGCGCTTAAGGATCAGCCACTGGAAGAGCAAGACCTGCATTTCATCTAAGTCGCCACCAACACCACATCCAATTAAAAAAGTCATACCCTCGACCCACAAAACCGTATGTGTATAATCGTTACATCAGTTACAAGAGGTGACACTCAATGCACAGCATCATGATTATTTGCCCTGACCACTCACCACTCAAAGAGTCTGAAAAGTGGTTATCTCGCTATGGCTTCCAAGTAAATATCAGTCAATCCTTAGAGCAGGCCAACAAATATTATGAACTGACAGAATTTAACCTTCTGCTAATAGATCAAGAAGCCATTCAACACCTTAACAACCATACAGAACTGCCTAACCAACCTCGCCGTATTGTTCTTGACGCTAAAGCCAGCCTCAGCACAGGGGTTAACAGCATGGCACAAGGAGCGGTTTTTTATCTGCCACTGCCAACCGACTCTGAAACCCTGCTCAAACATGTCGTCAATGTGCTGGAGCAGGATGAGGCACAAGAGGCAACGCCATCACCAACAACGCCCAGCAAGCAGACAACAAAAGAGGAGGCATTGACGCTAGGCACGCCTGGCAGCGGCATTATTGGTCAATCCCCCTTAATGCAGGACCTGTTTAGTGACATGCGTAAAATCGCGGGTACAGACGTTACCGTACTGATTCGCGGCGAATCAGGCACAGGGAAGGAACTGGTTGCCAAAGCACTGCACAACCTAAGCCGTCGCCACAACCACCCAATCATTAGCGTAAACTGTGCCGCCATTCCGGAAAACCTAATAGAATCAGAGCTTTTTGGTCATGAAAAAGGCGCCTTCACAGGCGCCAACTCATCCCACGACGGTTTAATTTATGCCGCAGATAAGGGCACACTCTTTCTCGATGAGATCGGCGAATTACCTCTAGAAGCGCAAGCAAGACTACTACGCGTTCTTCAAGAGGGTGAAATTCGTAAAGTGGGTGCCACACAATCAACCAAGGTTAATATTCGATTAATTACTGCGACACATAGAGATTTAATTGCCATGGTCAAACAAGGACGGTTCCGTGAGGATTTATACTATCGACTCTACGTCATGGAGCTCTTGCTGCCGCCACTGAGAGATCGAGGCGATGATATTTCCATGCTGGCACAAATTTTACTCGAGAAAGCATGCCAGAAGCACAACAAGCCAATGTACAGCTACAACCGAACATTTGATAAAGCCATCCGAGCGCACAACTGGCCAGGTAACGTGCGAGAGCTAGAGAATGCGATTGAAAGAGCCGTCATTCTTAGCCCACCAGAACGGGTCGAAGCCGCCAATTTAAAACTCGCCAGCCAGCAAAATACTAGCCAGACCACACATTCAGCAGCAGACAATGCCACCTCACCCCAAGGAACAACACTCGACGATTACTTTAAGCATTTTGTATTAACGCACCAACACAAGATGACAGAAACCCAACTTGCACATTCTTTGGGCATATCAAGAAAAAGCCTGTGGGAAAGACGACAGAAGTTGGCAATACCCAAAAAAGTAACACTCTAAAAGTAACACTTGATACTAAAATACCCAAAAAATAATCAAAAAATTGTAAAGAAAGTGTACAAAAAAACACTAAAACCTAATGAAATCAGCACTTTATTATTTTTGGCACAACAAATGCCTTATATAGGACACAACGATAAGAAGATTGACCAAGAATAAAAATAAGTTAATCGTCGTATGTAGGTTCTTAAAAATAAAAATAACATGTAAGAACACCGTGACCTCTTCAAATAAAAATAAAAACTTGAGGTCATGGATGGAAAATCGCTTTGGATAATTGATTTTTTTAGATATACAAGCCTTCGGGCAATGAAAACAATGCAATAATAAAAATAAAACTTGAGTAGAACTGCAGAAGCAGCACCCACTTTGTTTTCGGAACTAGTATCTTCATGTATCCAAAGCGATTATTTTATTTACTGCTCAGTAAATAAGCAACAGTCACTATAAATACCTACCCTTTTCAACGTATCAAAATCACCTAAATACAACCTTTATTCGTGTAACTTTACTCTATCACGTGTAGAATGCCCTTTTCGTTAACTTTAAAATTTGTTGTCTAATGCTTACAGGATTAAAATCTCTGGTACGTAAAGCTACCTCACTGTTTGCCTCACCAAAGGCACAGACTTACCCTATTATTATCCCTCGCAGCGATCACAGCTTATCTCGACAAGACTTGAGCCCCAATGCTGTCAAAGTATTGTATCGCTTAAATAAAGCTGGCTACGATGCTTACCTTGTTGGCGGCTGTGTTCGAGACCATTTAATTGGCATAGAGCCAAAAGATTTCGATGTGGTCACCAACGCTACGCCAGAACAAGTACACAATATTTTCTCGAACTCCAGACTTATTGGTCGTCGGTTTAAACTCGTCCATGTCACATTTGGCCGCGAAATTATTGAGGTGTCTACCTTCAGAGCAAACTCTGCACAAGACGATGATGATGACGACACGCAAACCACATCATTAAAAGGCAAAGACTCAGCCCGTTCCGCTCATGGCATTGTTTTGCGAGATAATGTTTACGGCAATATTGAAGAAGACGCAGAACGCCGAGACTTCACTTTCAACGCCTTATACTACAATGTCCAAGACTTCAGCATTCATGATTTCTGCGGCGGCTTGAAAGACATTGAAAACAAAAAAATTCGAATCATTGGCGACGCACGTCAACGTTATCAAGAAGACCCTGTTCGTATGCTGCGCGCTATTCGTTTTGCTGGCAAACTGGGATTTGAGATAGAAGCCGAAACCGCTGCGCCAATCAAAGAAATGGCACACCTGCTGGACCACATTCCGCCGGCGCGTTTATTTGAAGAAGTCTTAAAACTTCTTGGCAGCGGTAATGGCATTGACACTTTTCATTTATTACGCCAATACGGTTTATTCCGTTACTTATTTCCAGATACAGACGCTTTGCTGCAAAGTGGCTGGAAACGCCATGATATCGACCCGCAAGCCTTCATACTTCAAGGTCTAAAAAATACCGACGATCGAATCCAAAGCGGCAAAACGACCGCACCGTATTTTTTATATGCTGTCCTACTTTGGCCTAGCGTGGCTCTGCGCCATGAAGAATTTCAAGCTCAAGGAATGCCGGCCACACCAGCGTTGCATCAAGCAGCCAATATGGTGCTGGACAATCAAGTCGCTTCCACTGCCATTCCGCGTCGATTCTCCACACCAATGCGCGAAATCTGGGATATGCAATATCGTCTCCCTAAACGCTACGGAAAACGCGCCTTCTTGCTGCTTGAACACCCACGCTTTCGTGCAGGGTTTGACTTCTTGCTCATACGTGAGTTAAGCGGAACAGAATTAGACGGACTGGGCGATTGGTGGGAAAAATTCCAGCACGGCACAGAAAGCCAACAAAGAGAGCTGATTAAAAGCATTGATAACTTTGCTAACGACAAAGAAGGCCCTAAAAAACGCCGCCCTCGTCGTCGAAAGAAAAGTAACGCACCGCAAAGAGAAACATTTGACGAGTAAGAGGACACCTCTTGATACACGCTTATATTGGCCTCGGCAGTAACCTTGAAGACCCAGTGGCGCAGCTTGATCGCGCCATTGATACCCTAAAGAAACACGACGATGTAAAACATCTTCGTGTTTCTTCTATTTATGGCAGCAAACCGGTTGGCCCACAAGACCAACCTGACTATGTTAACGCCGTCGCCACCTTCGAAACCAACTTATCCCCCATTGATTTACTCGACTTATTGCAAAGCATCGAACAATCACAACGCCGGGTTAGAGAACGACATTGGGGACCGCGCACCTTAGATCTAGATCTGCTATTGTATGGACAGGAAATAATACAGCTACCACGACTTATTGTGCCGCATACCTTCATGCTAGAACGAGGGTTTGTAATAAAACCGCTTAGCGACTTGGCGCCTGATATGCGCTTAGCAAATGGCAAAACCGTTACCGAGCAATTACAGCAACTTGATACCAGCGATTTGGTCTTGATCAAAGAAGAATAAATTATGTATTCAGATAACTCACAAAGAAAGCTCACCAAACCCGTTACGCTATCCACACTCAAAAAAATGAAAGCGGATAAAGAGAAAATCACCTGCCTCACCAGCTATGATGCCTCATTTACCAATGTCATGAACGTGGCAGGCGTGGAAACCATTTTGGTTGGGGATTCTTTAGGCATGGTCATACAAGGCCAAGACAGCACTTTACCCGTTACCATCGAAGATATGTGCTACCACACCGCGGCTGTTAAACGAGGCAATACCAACGCCTTCATCCTCGCGGATATGTCTTTTATGAGTTACAGCAAACCGGAACAAGCTCTTGATAACGCGGCAAAACTGATGCAAGCCGGCGCCAACATGGTCAAGTTAGAAGGCGGTAGCTGGCTAGCAGACACCGTCAAACTGCTCAGCCAAAGAGGCATTCCTGTTTGCGCACATTTAGGTCTTACACCGCAGTCCGTTCATAAGTTTGGCGGCTACAAGGTGCAAGGTAAAAGCCAAGACGCAGCCGACTTACTTTTACAAGAGTCATTAGACCTTGTGGCGGCAGGCGCTGACATTCTTCTGTACGAATGCATCCCAACAGAGCTGGGCAAAACATTAACGGAAGCCGTTCCTGTACCGACAATCGGCATTGGCGCCGGACACCATACCGACGGTCAAGTACTCGTCATGCACGATATGCTTGGCATCAACCTTGGCCACACGCCCAAATTTGTAAAAAACTTCTTAACCGACGGTCGCAATGTAACGCAAGCCTTTGAGGCCTACGTAAAAGAAGTAAAAGACATGACCTTCCCTGGACCTGAGCACGGATTCAAATAATGCAAACATTCCATACTATCGCTGAACTTCGTGCCGCGCTAAAAATTGAGCGCCTACAAGACAAAAGCATTACCTTTGTACCAACCATGGGCAACTTACACGACGGCCACATGTCACTGATCCGTCGAGCCACGGAAGAAGGCGACGTGGTTGTTTCTTCTATTTTTGTTAATCCAATGCAATTTTCCGCCAACGAAGACTTAGAGCGCTACCCAAAAACACTCGAAGAAGACAAGCGAGTCCTTGAAGCCAACGGTTGTCATTATCTGTTCGCGCCTGACGCCTTAGAAATGTACCCAGATGGCAAACGCAGTCAGACACAAATCGAGGTCATGGGCTTATCTGACATCCTATGTGGCGCATCGCGTCCAGGTCACTTTGTTGGCGTTGCCACCGTGGTAACAAAATTGTTTAATATTGTTCAGCCAGACTGTGCCATATTCGGTAACAAAGACTTCCAACAATTAAAAGTCATTGAAGACATGGTACGAGACCTAAGCTCAAACGTGCGTATCATAGGCGTTGACACCGCTCGTAACGACGATGGCCTTGCCATGAGCTCACGAAACGGCTACCTAACAGAAGAAGAAAGACGCATTGCACCAGCAATGTATCAAACACTGCTATGGGCGAAAGAGGCGCTCCTAGCAAACCGTGCGAGTCACGAGGACATTCGCGAACAAGCTCAACAGAAGCTTGAAGCGGCTGGTTTCCGTCGTGATTATTTCGAAATCCGCGCACAAGATAATTTACAAACACCGTCAGAAGAAGAGAAACGCCTGGTCATTTTGGCTGCGGCACACTTAGGCAGTGCACGCTTGATTGATAATTTGCGTGTAGAGCTATAACTTTGATTTCTAGGGAGATTGTAATGGGCTCACCCACAGAATTGACTGCTTGGCAGAAATTAACAGAGCACAAACAAGAAATGGCGTCTGTTAACATAACATCTTTGTTCGCCGCAGACCCCAAACGTGCCGAAAAATACACGACACAAGCGGCAGGTTGGACATTGGATTACGCAAAAAACCGTGCCAATGAAAAAACCCTATCGCTACTGACCAACCTAGCAAAAGAGGCCGGTTTAGAAAGCGCCATTAAAGGCATGTTCAGCGGTGCGCACATCAACAACACCGAAGATCGCTCTGTATTACATATCGCTTTACGCGCCAGCCAAGCTCAAGAAACACTCATGGTGGATGGCGTTAATGTCTTAGCCGAAGTACGCGCGACACTAAAACAAATGGAAGCCTTTGTTACTCAACTACACAGCGGCGAATGGAAAGGCTACACAGGCAAACGCATTACTGATGTCATATCTATCGGCATCGGTGGCTCTTACCTTGGTCCAAAAGTGGTTGCAGAAGCCCTAACACCGTACAAAAAAGACGACATCAAGGTTCACTTTGTTGCCAATATTGATGGTTCAGACATCACAGGCAAACTAAAGCAAGTCAACCCTGAAACCACCGTTTTTGTGATTTCATCTAAAACGTTCGGCACTTTAGAAACCTTATCAAACGCCAACGCGGCGCGTGACTGGTTCCTAAGTAACGGCGGCTCACAAGAAAACGTCAGCAAACATTTCGCTGCCGTGAGCTCCAACGTGAAAAAAGCCGTTGATTTCGGCATGGCGAAAGAAAACATCTTCCCAATGTGGGACTGGGTTGGCGGACGTTACTCTCTTTGGTCAGCGATTGGCTTACCTGTTGCTATTGCCGTTGGCATGGACAACTTCTACGCATTGCTAGACGGCGCTCACCAAATGGACGAGCATTTCCGCACAGCGCCGTTTGAAGAAAACCTCCCCGTTATCATGGGTACGCTGGGCGTGTGGTACATCAACTTCCACAATGCACAAACTCACGCCCTAATTCCTTACGACCATTACCTTCGCGCCATGCCTGCTCACATCCAGCAGCTCGACATGGAAAGTAACGGTAAAGCGAATCTATTAAACGGCGATGGCGTAGAAACCGACACAGGCCCAATCATCTGGGGCGGCGCTGGCACCAACGGTCAACACGCCTACCACCAGTTATTGCATCAAGGTACTCGCCTTGTGCCAGTAGACTTTATCGCACCATTGGCGTCTCACAACCCCATTGGCGAACACCATACACAATTGTTTGCTAACTGCTTAAGCCAGTCACAAGCCTTGATGGTGGGTAAAACCCTTGAGCAAGCACAGCAAGAGCTACGTGATGCTGGCGCAACAGACGAACAGATTGCCAAGATTGCACCGCACAAAGTGATCAAGGGCAACCGCCCAAGCAACACCCTACTGACCGATAAAATGACACCCGCCACCGTGGGGGCATTGATCGCCCTCTACGAGCACCGTACTTTTGTACAAGGTACGATTTGGGGCATCAACTCATTCGACCAATGGGGCGTAGAACTTGGCAAAGTATTAGGAACCGACATCTACAACCGCCTAGTTAGCGACAGCGACAACAGCGCACTGGATGCCTCCACCCAAGCACTGATCAACGCGTTCAAAAAAGCTCAATCTTAACCGTTTAGCTTTTTATACAGCGCTACTAAAAACACCAGCCGAGGCTGGTGTTTTTATTTATCTTAGAAACAGAACAAGTCGTAGGACATAAGCTTCAGCGTAATGTGCCATTGAAAGCGAAGCTTTCATGTAAGTCGCGGCTTCAACCCGACACAGACTTTTGTACATGTCACCAAGGTCTCGGGGTGCTGTGGTCTTGGCATACGAATACTCATGCCTATTTGACTCTTAGTCCACCGCCATTTTTCATTGAGTAGTGACGCGCATCACGCTACATTTTACATACGATTAAATAATTTAAACACAAAGACCTTAAAAAGCACTTTGAGACACATTCTCAACTATGAGGACTACCACTAATGAGTATGCATAACCCTCCGCACCCAGGTGAATTCATATATAACGTCTATCTTGAACCTGCAGGCTTGAGTTGTCGGTATTTAGCCAAACAACTGGATGTGGCTTCTTCGACGTTAAATCGAGTTTTAAAAGGTCAAAGTGCTGTATCACCAGAAATGGCGCTGCGTTTATCAAAAGCATTAGGCAGAACACCCGAAAGCTGGTTAGCTATGCAAGACAATTATGATCTTTGGCATGCAAAGCAGCACCTAAATTTAGCCAATGTACATGAAGTCAATTTCGCAATGACTTGAAGCTTAAAAGGCTAGACTCCTTTACTCAATTTACTGATTCAATCAAATAGCCAACCCATACCTCGCGTTCCTACCGCCGCCTTCTAGGCGATACAAACAGCCTTTTTCAACCAAGTCACCAAGGTCTCGGGTTGCGGTGGCTTTGGAGCTGCTGGTGATGCTGATGTATTTTTTGGCACTAAGTCCACCTTCGAAGCCGTCTGATCCAGCATTAAAGAGTTTGTTAAGTACTTTCTTTTGGCGTTCGTTCAGTTCGGTGTGTTGATGTTTTTCCCAAAATCTGGCTTTCTTCAATACAAAGTCAACTTTCTGAGCAGCTTCTTGCTGCGCTAATAGAACGGAGTCGGCAAACCACTTTATCCAGTCGGTAATATCTAAATTTAGTTGGCTGGCTTTGTTTAGTCCATCGTGATAGGCGTTTTTGTCTTTCTCGATTATCGTCGATAAGCTGAGTAATGGCGGTCGGTTGAGGTCTTGAGCCAATGCCATTTCGGCAATCGCTCGCCCTACTCGACCGTTGCCATCATCAAATGGGTGGATGGTTTCAAACCACAAGTGCGCAATCGCTGAGCGAACAGGACCAGAGAGAACGATCTCTCTCTCTGCTTTTAATGGGTTCGAGCAGTTAAACCAATCTAGAAATCGGTTTATTTCTGTGTCGACTTGATGCGCTGGCGGCGCTTCGTAATGCACTTTCTCATAGCCAATTGGGCCTGAGACGATTTGCATAGGTTCTGTGGAATCTCGCCATTGACCGACTTTAAGGCTACGAGGCAGCAGACTGTTTTCTTGCTGCGGAAGGACTAATTGATGCCAATGAAACAAAGTGGCTTTTGTGAGTTCTCCAGCGAAGCTATTACGCACGTCGACCATCAACGCCGCCATGCCTTCTGCCCGCGGATCAGCGACTCGCGTTGGTGGATTACTCAAGCCTAAGAAGTTCTTGATAGAAGAGCGCACATCTTCACGATCCAAACGCTCGCCTTCGATCTGGCTTGTGTTTATGGCTTCGCTCACCATGAGGTCGATATAAGCATCGTACTGCAACGTCTTTTCCAGTTGGCCTATTCCACCAGACAAACGACCAGCCTCTAATGCGTACTGATACAAAACATTTTGGCATTGCGTTTCATCAAAGGTGAAGTTTGGCCAATCAGGGTGTTGCCAGCTGTATTTCATAATATGAGCCGATTAAGTAAACTATTCGACTCAGGATATCATTATATTATGAGCCAAATAAACTTATTATTCGGCTCAAGGTTTTTATTTAGTCGCCAGCGGAAGTCATCAAGACACAACGCCTGACTTTTCAATGCTATCTTTTCACTTAATCAATTGGGCAAAGAACGTTAGAAAAGATACAAAAACCACCAGAGCAACAAACGAATTCAAGAAGGAGCGTAGAGGATTAAAATGGTAGATTTTACAAATGGTAAATGGATTTTTGAGCCAAAATTGAGTGAGGTGAGTATAGACTCAGTCTCTATAACCACTGAGCCGAACACGGATCTCTGGCAACGTAGTTACTATGGCTTTCGTAATGACAATGCTCCTGCATTACAGATCGAATCTAGTGAAAACTTCACCTTTACCGCAAAAGCCAGTTTTACTTACCAAACTCAATTTGATCAATGTGGTCTTATTATCTATCTCGATAGTGAAAATTGGTTCAAAGCCTCAATTGAATACGAAAACCAAGCATTTTCAAGACTAGGAAGTGTCGTAACGAATTTTGGCTACTCAGATTGGGCCACATCAGACATCCCTCTACCAAAAGAAATCTGGTATCGCTTAAGCCGCCGAGGGGCAGACTTTCTGATTGAATCATCATTTGATGGTATTGTTTTCAATCAAATGCGCGTATTTCATTTGCATCAGCTTGGTGAGACAACAGTCGAAATGGGCAAATGCAACCCGCCACGACCCGCAGAGAAATCGGTAAAATTTGGTGTATATGCGTGCAGCCCTCAGAATTCATCTTTTACCGCTACATTCACCGACATGAGTTTAGAGCCGTGTAAATGGCTAGCCCACTCCGCCTAAAGCCAACGTCAAAAGTGAAATTTGGCCAATCAGGATGTTGCCAGCTGTCTTTCATCGTGTGAGCCGATTAAGCGAATTATTCGGCTCACATGGGAATTGGTCTAGGAAACCGCCTTAACCAACCACTCTTTCATCTCTTCTAAATCGACCTTATGGTCTGGATAGCTTTCAATGAGCGAGTCGACGCAAGCTGCAATAGAGCCTGGTCGATACATAACGCCAATAAGTTTTTCTGCCAGTTGTTCGATTGGATCTGGGAACAAGCTGTCGGTAAAGGTCTGCGCGGCTGTGATTTTCGCGTTGCTCAGATCGAGGTGAATCTCCACGCCACCCCATTTAAAGCGTTCGTCTAGCGTGTGGGTAAATTGCGGTGATTTACCAAAGTTCCAATCCCAGCTTTGTTGTTGAGCGAACTTTTCTTCAAAGCCCGGCAAGTCTGGTAAAGCTTCTGTGGAGATCTCTTCTATGGTTGGTGTCTCATCAAAGTATTCACAGAAAGATTCCACAATGGCGTCACATACCAATTGGTGGTTAATTTGTGGATAAAGCGAGTCAAGGTTCGTTACACGAGATCGTACAGAAGTAATTCCTTTCGACTGGAGCTTTTTTGCATCAGGATTGAGATAATTGGCTAATCGGCTTAAATCTGCGTGCAGCAATAATGTACCATGGTGAAAGCCACGGTCTTTGGTTTCTTTGTAGGCGGAGCCAGAGAATTTACGCATCTCTTCTCCTTCTCCCACCACTAAATCATTTCGACCATTGGCATAGCCTTCAATGCCAAGTTTTTTCAAGCCTTGCAACACTATCTCAGTAGACACTTCTTTGTTGTATTCCGGCTTACCTGCCATAAAGGTGAAATTTGTATTACCCAAATCATGGAAAACCGCGCCACCACCACTTTGGCGACGCGCAAGATGAATCTTATCTTGCTCCATCTTACTAATATTGCATTCTTTCCAAGGGTTCTGAGAACGACCAATCACCACAGTGTCGGCATTACGCCACAGAAACAACACGCGCTGATCCGCTGGCATAGAGCGAAAAATACAATCTTCTACTGCGAGGTTAAAATGAGGGTTATTGGAGTGGGAAAGTAGAATTCGACTGGCCATGGCACTTTCTCTTTAAATATCAGTAAATAAGTACATTCGATGTTAATAACATCCGTTCTTATTTACAACGACTTAGTTAGCCACAAAAAAAGGACTAACTAAAAAAGTGCAAACATAAAAGGGTAAACCACTTATAGCGATTTACCCTTTTAATAAAGACTTAAAAGTAAGTGCTTTTATAGTCTAAACTTAGCAACTTCTTGGTTAATTTGTCGCCCTAAATCATGCAGTTTTTTGGCCTGTTCAGCGGCAAGTTTACTTGCATCTGACATCTCATCACCAACACCTCGAATGGTTTCGGTGTTGCGGCTAATTTCAAGTGTAACAGAAGATTGCTCTTCAGCAGCCGTCGCAATTTGTGCTGCCATATCATTGATTTTGTTAATAGAGTCAAGGATTTGTCCCAAACTTAGATTGGCCTCTTCTGCATCTGAAACACTCTGATTGGCCATTTCCTTACCTCTATCGGTCGCTTTGACAGCACTTTCTGCAGAAGCTTGTAAAGACTCAATCATAGCTTGAATTTCTTGAGTTGAGCTATGGGTACGTTGCGATAAAACCCTTACCTCATCAGCTACCACAGCAAAGCCGCGACCTTGTTCTCCCGCCCTGGCCGCTTCAATTGCTGCGTTTAGTGCAAGCAAGTTAGTTTGCTCAGATATGCCACTAATAGTTGATAAAATAGAGTTAATACTTTGCACATGCTTATTTAAGTCACCAATAATTTGACTTGCTCGGCCCACTTCTTCCGCTAAAATTTCTGTAGAGCGTTGACTTGTCTCAACTTCTTTACGGCCTTTCTCTGTTATCGAAACACAATCTCTAGCAGAATAAGCTGTTTGCTCTGCATTGGTAGATATTTCTTGAGTCGCAGACGCCATCTCTGTCACTGCAGTCGCTATCATGTGAATTTCACTTTGATGGCGTTGCAATCTCTCGTTTTGCTGATCTGATACTTTAGATACACCACCAGCTTCAGACAGCAAATCTTTAGAGGTATCACTCAAACGACTTATAATGCCATGCAACTGCTCGACAAATCGGTTAAAACTCGTAGCCAATTGACCAATTTCATCGCCACTTTTAACCTCTAACCGAATCGTTAGATCTCCATTGCCATTTGCAATTTCGTCTAAGCTTTTAGTAATGGTGCTGAGATTTTCCAACATTACCTTCAATAACAAAGACATAATAATCAAAATGACGACCAAGATGATAAAACTAATAATTACCTGACTTATAAGCTGACTGCGTACTGGGGCAAATAATGTCTCTTTATCCATTACCAATATAAGAGACCAGTTTGAATTAGGAATAACTGTCGCATAAATAAGTCGATCACGACCATCTAATGACATATCTTGAAGCGTACGTTTAGAAACAAGTTTCTCTAACAAACTACCAGCAAAGTTTTCATTTAGCTCTGACGCTTTTTTACTTTGTAATGCCGAATCCGGATGCGCAACTATTTGGTCACTTTTGTCGACCACTACAGCGTAACCATCACCTGGAACGTTGAGCTTATTAACAAAGAGTGTAAGTTGTTCTAGGGTAAGGTTGGCACCAATAGCACCAATAAACTGATTATCTTTTTTTACGGCTTCGGATAATGTAACGACATACTCATTGGTACTGGCAGAAACAAATGGAGATGCCAAAAAGCGTCCATTAGACTCTTTTGCCCCTTTATACCAGCTTCGAACACGAGGATCATAGTTAGGTGGATTCAAATTAGGATCATTGCGATACATTTCGCCTTCTTCATTACCAAAATAAGTAATGGAGAAACCTAACCCTTCTCTGACTTGGTCTAATAATATATAAGGTTTAATTTCAGGATGTTCTGCGATACTTTTCGCTAATTTAGATACCGCATTTTGTCTATCTTTGAGCCAGTTCCCTACGTTATCGCTAAATACTTCAGACACAAGATCAACTTCCCCCTCAAGAGCTGACTCGATATTTTTTTGTAACGTAGTAACACTTTGAATAACTAAAGCTATAAAAAAGACAACAAAACAAATAACAGTAATGACAAGAATTTTTTTGCGTAGTGAGAAATTTTTCATAATACCAATCCATCGACCTTAAAGAGACATGCTTTCGCAGGCACAAATTTCATTTATTTTAATTTTAGATAAGATTTGCATACACCTTCAATAGACTAAAAACGCTCTCCATAGGTCAATAGCTATTACCATCGATCATAGAATAACCAATCAATTAAAGTCAAAAAAACTTAGTTAATTATTGTGAGTTGACGTTAGATTTTGTGCACTAAAAATAGACTCCTATCAATAAATTTTAAGCATAAAAAAACCACGATGTTTTCACGCCGTGGTTTTTAGGAAAGAGCCTAATACATTAAATGTATTCGACTTTCTCTATCTCGTATATCACTTCGCCACTAGGGACCTGAATGGTAACTTCGTCACCTTCTTCTTTCCCGATTATGGCTTTTGCGATTGGCGATGCGTAAGAGATTTTCTTCTCTTTTACATCCGCTTCATCATCGCCGACAATCTTATAAGTAACCGTTTCTTCAGTATCGACGTTAAACAAGGTTACTGTCGTACCGAAAATCACTTTACCAGACGCTGGCAAGGATTTCACATCAATCACTTGCGAATCAGCAAGCTTACCTTCGATCTCTTTAATGCGACCTTCGGCAAATCCCTGCTCTTCACGAGCAGCATGATATTCTGCGTTTTCTTTTAAGTCGCCATGTTCACGCGCGGTTGCGATATCCGAAATCACGCGAGGACGGACGACAGTTTTCAAGTGATTCAGCTCTTCTCTAAGACGAGCTTCACCTTCTACTGTCATTGGTACTTTTTTCATTATTTCCCCAAGTGCAAATCTTGCAGTCTTCTTACTTTTGTTTCACCTGTTAGGCTAATCGCCATACTCGTTGCTTCAGCACCAGCCAATGTCGTAGTGTAACAAACCTTGCGCTGTAAAGCTGTACGACGAATAACAGAAGAATCTGCAATCGCTTGCGTACCAGATGTAGTATTGATGATGTAATCAATCTCGCCATTTTTCATCATATCCACGATATGAGGACGACCTTCATTCACCTTGTTCACTTTACGAACTTCAACACCGTGCTCCGTTAGGTATTTCGCTGTGCCTTCTGTCCCAACAAGGTCGAAACCAAGCTCAGCCAGACGACGAGCCACATCAACCGCGCCTTCTTTGTCCATATCACGAACACTGATAAAAGCACATCCAGAGGTTGGCAATACCGTACCACCGCCTAATGCGGCTTTACCGAACGCTTCAGCGAAGGTATCACCTACACCCATGACTTCACCGGTAGACTTCATTTCAGGCCCAAGAATCGGATCGACGCCTTGGAACTTGTTGAATGGGAAAACCGCTTCTTTCACGCTGAAGTAAGAAGGAATAATTTCTTTGGTGAAACCAAGTTCTTCCAGTGTTTTACCTGCCATTACCAAGGCTGCAACTTGCGCCAAAGAACGACCAATACACTTAGACACAAAAGGCACAGTACGTGATGCACGAGGGTTCACCTCGATCACATAAATTTCGCCATCTTGTACCGCAAGCTGAGTGTTCATCAAACCAACAACGCCAAGCTCTAGCGCCATGTTTTTGATCATCTCACGAATGTCATCTTGCACTTCTTTAGACAAAGAGTATGGCGGCAAAGAACACGCAGAGTCACCAGAGTGAACGCCCGCTTGTTCGATATGCTGCATAATGCCGCCAATCACAACTTGCTGGCCATCACTAATACAGTCGATATCAATCTCAATCGCCGCATTCAAGAAGTGATCTAGCAACACCGGACTGTCATTAGACACTTTCACGGCGCTGGTCATGTAACGCATCAATTCTTTTTCGTTATACACGATTTCCATCGCACGACCACCTAGAACATAAGATGGACGAACCACTAGCGGGTAGCCAATTTCAGCGGCTTTCGCAGCCGCTTGATCAACACTGCGAACGGTCGCGTTATGAGGCTGTTTGTAGCCCAAACGCTGAATCATGCTTTGGAAACGCTCACGATCTTCTGCACGGTCAATAGACTCAGGCGTAGTACCAATGATTGGCACACCTTCGTTTTGCAAAGCACGAGCAATTTTCAGCGGTGTTTGACCACCGAACTGAACGATCACGCCTTTTGGCTTTTCTTTACGAACGATTTCTAACACGTCTTCAAGCGTGACTGGCTCGAAGTACAAACGGTCAGACGTATCGTAATCAGTCGATACGGTTTCAGGGTTACAGTTAACCATAATGGTTTCATAACCATCTTCACGTAGACCTAGCGCTGCGTGTACACAGCAGTAGTCAAACTCGATACCTTGACCGATACGGTTTGGACCACCACCAAGGATGATAACTTTTTCACGATCTGTTGGCGCTGCTTCACACTCGTCTTCGTACGTTGAGTACATGTAAGCTGTGTTAGTCGCAAATTCAGCTGCACAGGTATCAACACGCTTATAGACTGGATGAACATTCATCAAGTAACGACGTTCGCGCATCGATTTTTCAGTGACATTCAACAGGCTAGCAAGGCGCGCATCAGAGAAACCTTTACGTTTCAGACGACGAATCACGTCGTACGTCATGTCGATCAGACCTTTGTCTGCCAACGCCGCTTCTTCTTTGATCAAGTCTTCGATTTGCACCAAGAACCAATGGTCAACGCCAGTAGCTTCGTACACTTCATCAACGGTCATACCAGAACGGAAGGCATCACCAATGTACCAAATACGATCAGAACCCGGAGATTGAAGCTCGTAAGCCAATTTTTCTTTGCTGTTTTCTTCCGCAAAATCCAACTGAGGATTGAAACCATCAGAACCTACTTCTAAGCCGCGCAAGGCTTTTTGCAAAGACTCTTGGAAAGTACGGCCAATCGCCATCACTTCACCAACCGATTTCATTTGCGTCGTTAGACGATCATTGGCTGTTGGGAATTTCTCAAAAGTGAAACGAGGAATCTTGGTAACAACGTAGTCGATTGCTGGCTCGAAACTCGCTGGTGTTTGGCCGCCAGTGATGTCGTTTTGCAACTCATCAAGGGTGTAACCAATCGCCAATTTCGCCGCGATTTTCGCAATCGGGAAACCCGTTGCTTTCGATGCCAAAGCGGAAGAACGAGACACACGAGGGTTCATCTCGATAACCACCAAACGGCCTGTTTTTGGGTCCATACCGAACTGTACGTTGGAACCACCGGTTTCTACACCGATCTCACGCAATACCGCCAAAGAGGCATTACGCATGATTTGATATTCTTTGTCGGTCAAAGTTTGTGCTGGCGCAACCGTGATAGAGTCGCCCGTGTGAACGCCCATGGCGTCAAAGTTCTCAATCGCACAAACGATGATGCAGTTGTCTTTTTTGTCGCGGACAACTTCCATCTCGTACTCTTTCCAACCGATCAAAGATTCATCGATGAGCAATTCGTTGGTTGGCGACAAGTCCAAACCACGAGTACAGATTTCGTCGAACTCTTCCATGTTGTACGCGATACCACCACCAGTGCCGCCCATGGTGAAAGAAGGACGGATAATACATGGGAAGCCGACTTCCGCTTGCACTTTCAGCGCTTCTTCCATGTTGTGAGCAATACCCGCACGTGGACATTCAAGACCAATAGAGCGCATCGCTTTATCAAAACGGCTACGATCTTCCGCTTTGTCGATCGCATCGGCTGTTGCACCGATCATTTCCACATTGTATTTTGCTAGCACACCGTGACGCTCAAGATCCAAGGCACAGTTCAGTGCCGTTTGACCACCCATTGTCGGTAGAACCGCATCTGGACGCTCTTTTTCAATGATCTTTTCAACGGTTTTCCACTCGATTGGCTCGATGTAAGTCGCATCGGCCATCACTGGGTCTGTCATGATAGTGGCTGGGTTAGAGTTCACCAGAATAACGCGAAAGCCTTCTTCACGAAGCGCCTTACATGCTTGCGCACCCGAATAGTCAAACTCACAAGCCTGACCGATAACAATAGGGCCCGCACCTAAAATTAAGACGCTTTTTATGTCAGTACGTTTTGGCATAATATTTCGCTCCGCTCCTACTTTTAGGCTTTAGTGGCTTTGATGTTTTCAATAAACTGATCGAACAGAGGCGCCACATCGTGTGGGCCTGGGCTCGCTTCAGGGTGACCTTGGAAGCTGAATGCACTCTTATCAGTACGTGCGATGCCTTGCAAAGAACCATCGAACAAAGATTTGTGAGTCATCACAAGGTTAGCTGGCAAAGTCTCTTCGTCTACCGCAAAACCGTGGTTTTGGCTGGTGATCATCACTGTGCCTTTTTCAATCGCTTGCACCGGATGGTTTGCACCGTGGTGACCAAACTTCATTTTCTTCGTTTTCGCGCCAGAAGCCAAAGCCAACAGCTGATGACCAAGACAAATACCAAAAACAGGAATATCCGTTTCTAAAATTTCTTTGATGGCTTGAATCGCATAGTCACAGGGTTCTGGATCACCAGGACCATTTGATAAGAAAACACCATCTGGATTCATCGCCAAAACGTCTTTTGCGGGCGTCTTCGCTGGCACCACCGTTAAACGGCAGCCACGCTCAACCAACATACGCAAAATGTTGCGTTTTACACCGTAGTCATAAGCCACTACGTGGAAGTCAAAAGATTCTGGTGTGGTGTGACCTTTCACAAGATCCCACGTAGACTCTGTCCATTGGTACGCTTTCTCAACCGTTACTTCTTTGGCTAGATCCATGCCCTTCAAGCCTGGGAACGCCTTGGCAGCAGCAACAGCAGCCGCTTCATCTAGGTTTTCACCCGCCATGATGCAACCAGCTAGTGCGCCTTTCTCACGTAGAATACGCGTTAGCTTACGTGTATCGATGTCAGCAATACCCACCACGCCTTTGCGTTTCAAATAAGAATCGAGAGACTCTTGTGAACGCCAGCTGCTTGCTACTAGAGGAAGATCACGAATGATCAAGCCTTCACACCAAATTTTGTCGGATTCTTCATCTTCAGAGTTAACGCCAGTATTCCCGATGTGGGGATAGGTCAAGGTGACCATTTGTCGAGCATAGGAAGGATCAGTAAGAATCTCTTGATAACCAGTCATCGAAGTGTTAAATACCACTTCAGCCGTTGAGGAGCCATCTGCTCCGATCGACACCCCTTTAAAAATCGTGCCGTCTTCCAGAGCCAGAATCGCTGATGTTGCCAAAGGAACCTCCCATTTAGAGCCTTTCAGGTTGCAAAAAAGCGAGATAAACCGGCGGCTCATCTCGCTTTTAAGAAATTGCGTTTTTGCCGTGCATCTGTTGATGGATAACCAACAGATCTCGCGTTCAAAAAATCTGCCTAATTCTACTCTTATACGCCTTTAGCGTCCACCGAATTGCCGCCAAATCTGGTAAAAACACGGAATTTGCCTGCATTTTTTCTTGACTTCTTAGTCAAGAATAAGCAAGACGCAAAATAACCTCTTTAGCACAACAATCCATCGGCCACATTTTTAGCGGCATCGTATCCCTTTAAGTTACCCAACACAGTCAATGAGAAAACCATCGCCGCTGCAGGACCTTTACCAGTCAAAATATTACCGTCCATCACCACAGGCTCATTGGCAATGTATTCTGCACCAATCAGTCCTTTTTCAAATCCTGGGTAACAGGTTGCTTGTTTATCGACCACAAAACCATGGGTGCCAAATACCACGGCTGGTGACGCACAAATCGCCGCTAATAAAGCGTCTTGAATATCATGTTTTTCCAACATATCGATCAGCAATTCGCAATCACGCAAATGCTCAGCGCCGGGCATGCCACCCGCCAGCACAACCGCATCAAAAATCTGATCCGCCACATCGGTCAATACCACATCAGCCTCGAGCTTTGTGCCATGCGCCATTACAATGTGCTTTGACTCATGAATACTCGCCACCGTAACGTCTACACCGCCACGTCGCAATACATCGATAATCGTAATGGCCTCAATATCTTCATTGCCATTAGCAATAGGAACCAATACCTTGCTCATACTTTACCTCTTTCCAATACATTAAATTCATAAAAGCGTTAAACAACGACTTCGTTTAAAGGCTTTCTATTTTCAGTGTAAACAAACAGGCCGCTTCGCGCCCGAGCGCTGTTTGCCCTTTTTTTTCTATTTGATAATAATTTTTCCGACGCCCAACCAACTCGAATCCCATGGATTCGTAAAGCAAAATAGCGCCGTGATTCGACTCGCGCACTTCTAACAAGAGCTCATTAACACCTTGCTGCACGACCGCATCAGACCAAACCATGATCAACTTTCTAGCCAGCCCCTGTCTACGGAAAGAGGAATCAATCACAATTAATTCTAATTCGGACTGATCAAGCACCACCGATGCAGTCAACCACCCAACGATGGATTTTTGTGTGGCATCCCCTAATTCAACCAGCCAATTTTGGCGCGTCTGCAACGCCTCCGCGACCAAACCTTTCCCCCAAGGATGAGGGTTAGACAAGGCATCAAGCTGAATAATGGGCTGTAAATCGGACTCCGTCGCCAGACGAATAGAAATAGAAGGTATCATAAAATAGAACACCTCATGGAAGGCAAAAGATTAACGGAAAAGGCTCGACTGCATAACGCCCCATGCTTCCTTGCGCAATTCGGGAATACGATACAACTCAGACAAACTGACAATACGCGCGGTAGGATAGTGTTTTAATGGGCTTTCAGGTGCTAAGTCTTCCACCAGCTGAGTGATTTGTGCACCAGCCAGTACCAACAATGGCGTGTCAGGAAAGTCTTTTACTAAACGCCCCACATAACTTTCCAAGGCGCCAAATAACCAATCTGTGCGCTTCCAAAAATGGGGATTTTTCAAAGCACCCGGCCACGAAAATGCACTGCCCTGCCATTCATTAATCGGCTGTTTTAATAAGGCTTGACCCATTTTTAACGCCAAACGTTCTATCTCTTCCGCTTGAGAGAATACTTCAGGTACATCGCTCAAAATCAAAAGCTTATTTGATAAAGCATAAGCATAAATATTGAGCCGCGTGATGTGAGTATTCAAAGCTGGATCTGGCTCAACCACAATATCGACAGCCAACTCTTCGATTGGCTGTAAATCTTCAACAATGATTTCCGGTCCTGCATTTAACTGTTCACGCAAATGATGCACCAAAGGGTCTTTCTCATCAGTAGCGCGTTTCTCAACTGGAACAGAAACGGGTTCTACTGCCTTAAACCCCGCAGACGATGGCGGCGGAACAAAGCCCACAGCGGCTTCAACAGCAATCGGCCAGGGTTGAATCGGCATAAACACCGTCCCTGTCACGCTGTCTGAAGAAGACAGCCAAGACACCACCCCCATTTGCGCTAAGCAATGCGTTTGAAAAGCCTGTTGAGGTGGTAATTCGCGGGACATAATAACCTTAATCGCAGTCGTAAAAGTGCACATTCATCGAATTGAATATTGGTAAGCAAATATACTCGCTTACGCCAATAGATGCCACTTGATGGCCTAAAGCTTGCTAGAGATCTTTACGCAACAGCTGTGTATAATCACGGCCAATTTTGAGAAAACTCCTAAAAGGTATAAAAACATGGTGTCTTTGTTATCTCGTTTAATGATGATCGCTGCGGTTTCAATAAGTAGCCTAAGCTTCGCCGACAACTTGCCAGATCTTAACGGTCGCACTATTTTAGCCGTCACGGAAAATGCCTACACGCCACTTAACTTTGTCGACCCAGCCACTGGCGAAGGCATAGGTTGGGAATACGATGCCATGAACGAAATTGGCAAACGCTTAAATGCCAAAATCGAGTGGCATCTAAGCAGCTGGGACACAATGATCCAAGCCGTCAAACAAGGCCAATACGATGTCGGCATGGACGGCATCACCATTAATGAAGAACGTGCCCAGCAAATTGACTTCACCATTCCTTATATGACGTCTCAACAGTTCATGTTGGTTCGTGCCGATGAAGATCGCTTTAACGATGCCAAATCCTTTGCGGCCAACTCAGATCTTCAGTTTGGCGCGCAAGCTGGCACCACCAACTTTTATGTCGCCGTATACGATGTGCTTGATGGCGATGAAAGCAACCCACGCATTACCTTATTAGACACCTTTGGCGCTTCCGTCCAAGCCCTAAAATCTGGCGATGTAGACAGCGTATTAATGGACGCCGCATCAGCTCGTGGTTACATCGGCGCCAATCCGGGTGCGTTTAAAATCGTTGGCGGTCCATTGGGCTCCGAAGACTTTGGTTTTATCCTAACCCCCGGCTCAGACCTTGTTAAACCCATCAATGCCGCCATCGAAAGCATGAAAAAAGACGGCACACTGGATGCGTTGAACAAAAAATGGTTTTTCGACTATAACCAGTAAGTCCAACGTCATCAGCACAGAGTAACGGATCGTCTACTGTTTAGACCGTCCGTTTTTTTTATTAATGACGACCAAGGAATGGTCCTGCTATGAATTGATTATGCCCTTTAAAAACACCGTAGAACGCACACCTTGGTGGTTAGTCTCTATCATCATCCTTGCTCTGATTCTATTATGGAACATGGTGGCGGACGAAAGTTACCAACGCATCGCCAGCGCCCTTAGCGAAGGACTACTCACCACCATTGGGGTCACATTTGCGGCTTTTATTTTGGCCAGTTTGCTTGGTTTACTCATTGCACTGGCTGGGTTTTCTCGTCATCGCATACTTCGTGAATTCGCCCGTTTTTATGTGGAAATCTTCCGCGGCATTCCCGTTCTCGTGCTCTTGTTCTACATCGCCTTTGTCGGCGCGCCGGAAATGGTAAAATTCTATAACTGGGCATTACAAATACCGATTGAAGCGGGCTGGATAGAAAAAGCCACGACAAGAGATTTCTCTCTACTGTGGCGCGCCATTATCGCCCTTGCCATCAGCTACAGCGCCTTCATTGCCGAAGTATTCCGCGCAGGGATTCAAGAAGTTGGCAAAGGACAAATAGAAGCCGCAAAAGCATTAGGCTTATCCAACTGGCACCGCTTCCGCCTCATCACCCTACCCCAAGCCATGCGCAAAATCTTACCGCCCCTTGGCAACGACCTCGTCGCCATGATCAAAGACTCCGCTCTCGTCTCGGTATTAGGCGTACAAGACATCACCCAACTCGGCAAAGTCTTCAGCTCCTCCACCTTCCAATTCTTCGAAACCTACAACGTCGTCGCCTTCATGTACCTCGTACTCACACTCAGCTTATCGCTAATGATACGCGCCTTTGAAGCGCATCTAAGACGAAATGATCATCATTGACTAAAGGCGCCCCCACCCTAATCTTCCCCTTGGAAGTGATAAGGGGAAGGAACAGTTCAAGCCGGCTCCTCCCCCTTGTGTCTTGAAGGGGGAGGCTGGGAGGGGGGGGTTAAGAGCTTTTTAATCACAAGAAATTGATATATAAATACTTTTTAAGTTTTAATCACTTCCTCCAATAGACTTTTTCCAACTCACTTCTTTAAGTTATGTTCATTTCTTTTTGATATAGCATAACAATCAAGCAATTTATTTTTATGGGCTGTGTAAGACTCAATAGACTTAAAATGAACTTTCACTCTTCGATGCCCCATTAGAATGGCAATATCTTCATCGTAACTACTTCCCATACTTCTACGATAGTAAGAATAGAATGGCTCATGAACTCTTACTGTGAGTAGCTTCCCATTTTTAAGGTAAATTCCGATGTAACAATCAGGCATTTTTGTCGGTAATGAAAGTCTACCAATATCATGAGTATCGGTCAGTTCATATGGTAAAAAATCATGATATAGGCTTTCAATCTTTCTAAGAGGAATATCAATTTTCATAACTGGATCTTCAGGTAATATTTTTAGATCCAACTTGTCATTCTGTGATGAGCTGAAGCCATGCTCTTCTGACTCAACAAGGTGGAAAAATGAGTCTTCATCATAGATGAAGCCTTTTAAAACCCCTTTCTTTTTAATTAGCCGTATATATTCAATACCAATAGCAAAGTCACTCTTGTTTTCTAGAACTAGGCTAAGCTCCTGCCCCCTTATTTCACCACAGGTTTTTAACCTTGGCTTTTTTTTATAAAAATAAAAGGCTATTGTAATTATTGCCCCTAGTAATCCTAAAATTTCCATCACAGTAAATACGAACTCCAACGTCTAGTTCCTAAACTATAAATCAAATAGCCTATAGACGCTCAAGCTTTAAAGTGTACGAATTGAAAATCTGTCATGATTTCAGCTTACTCTCACAAGCCAGCCAACATTATGCTGGCTTTTGAATGCTGCTCATGGAAACAAGAAACAACCCCATCCTAGCCTTCCCCTTGGAAGACAAAAGGGGAAGGAACAGAGATATATCCGCAAACACCCCAAACATAGAGAGCGAATAACATTCCGACGAGGTAGGCGGTAGTTTCGAGGAGGAATGTTATTCGGTCGGTGGGAATCAACGCAGTTCGAGTAACCAGAACGACCCCATCCTAACCTTCCCCTTGGAAGTGATAAGGGGAAGGAACAGAGACGCATCGCCAATTACTCGAACATCACGAGCGAATAACATTCCGACGAGGGAGGCGGTAGTTTCGAGGAGAATGTTATTTGCTCGATGATTACAGCAGTTTAGCCATTAAACACGGGGATGATTTCTCTGCCGTATTTGGCGATAATTTCTTCTTCGTCGCCGCTGTCTAGGTAGATGTTAAACTGCGTGGTTCCCGCTGTTTCTAGGTCTTTGATCTTGGCAATATGATCTTCGACGGTTCCCAATACACAGAAGCTTTTGACGATATCTTCGGTGATAAAATCAAGGTACGGGTTGTCGCTTTGGCCGTGTTTTGAATAATCGTAACCACGGCGTTTTTCGATGTAATCGGTTAAGCTTTTTGGCACTAAACCTGAATCACTGCCATATTGTTCGACGATGTCTGCTACGTGGTTACCTACCATCGCAGGGAACCATTTGGTGTGTTCGATACAATAATCCATGTCACCAAAATACGCTGGCGCGGCCGCTTGAATTTTGAAGTTAGACATATCACGACCTGCCTCCACTCCAGCGTTAATAGCTTGATCTTTAAACCATTTCACCAAATCTGGATCACCAATTTGTAAAATCAAACCATCACCGACTTCACCAGCGGTAGCCAAGGCTTTCGGGCCATACGCGCCAATCCACACAGGCAATTCATAACCTGTCGCCCAGGGCAATTTAACCGGTTCTGGGCATTCACCGTATTCCACTTCTTCACCACGCACCATGGCTTTTACCTTGGTGGTAAATTCCGCAAGACGCGCCAAGGTCGCAGGTTTTTTGCCCATTACTCGCATGGAAGAATCACCTCGACCAAGACCGATGTCGAAACGGCCATTACTTTGATGCGCCAAGCTCGCGTACAAGCTGGCCGACAAAGACCAATCACGAATATTTGGGTTGGTCACACAAGGGCCAAAACGCATGGTTTTGGTATGTTCCATACACATTGCCATGGCGACAAATGACTCACGCCAAAGAATGTGAGAATCGTAAAACCAGCAGTAAGTGAAACCCGCCGCTTCCGCCTGACGAACAAGATTCCGCGCGCGATCTGGGCTGACAAAGCCTTTAAACGTAATACCGAATTCCATAATGTGTTCCTCTTGTGATTATGCTTTTTAATTTTTAAAAATATTTGAAACTGTGTTTAACAAAGTATTGGTGCGCTCAGTAGCCATAAACTAGTGTCCATCTGGTGGGCAGATACGTACCCCCGCATGACTAAACGGCACCTCTTTCGACATGTTCAGACGAATCAAAATCGGCGTCAGCGCTTCTACGCAGCGAGCACTGTCTGCCAAACCAGCGTTGTAGGCTTTGGTGCCCATTTTTTCGATTAACGCCATGACGCGTTTTTTCGCTTCAAGGTCATTGCCGCACACCAAGATGTCGCAGTTGATAGCACGAGATAAGTCATTCAAAGTCACCGCCGACACATTATGTAAGGCGCCCACCACAGGAATGCCATCGCCCAATAACAACTGCGCCGATTCCGTTACCGAGCCTGCCTCTGGCATCACCACGGCTTTTGGATTACCTGGCGCCAATGGCACAACAATGTCGACCAAGGTTTTGCTAACCAGCAATGGCGCTAAGGCAGTTAAGGTGTCGTCATGTCCACTATAAGGCACCGATAAAATCACCAAATCGTCTGCGGCTTTGGTGGCGTCTTCCATCGACCATCCCGTAATGTCAGCTTTGCAATCCAGTTCCGCCAACTTAGTGACAAGCTGCTGCGCGGTTTCTGCTGCCTTGGCGGGATCACGAGAACCCAATACCACGCTGACACCTGCCAACGCCAAACGCAGGGCTAGTCCTTTCCCTTGCGGGCCGGTTCCGCCAATGATGGCGACTTTATTGCTTACTTCATTTTTCATCTAAAAAGATCCTCGTTGTGAGCACGAATCAGGTCTCGGCTCGAACTGTCGGTTTTTGGCCAAGATAGGCCACGAAAAATAATCACTGGCGATTTAGCCCTTTTCTCCATTAACAACCCAGACGCCGCCGCAACTTCATCGGCAAAGGCCGGCGCAGTGACACTCAACGGTCGTCCGAACGCATCCAGCTCACCCAACATGTGAACCACACCCGGCACATTCGCCAAGCCAATCGCCACGTTGGTTTGCCCCAGACGCCACGGACGACCAAAGGTGTCGCTGATCACCACGCCCAAATCACAGCCAAAATGCGTCTCTAATTTGTGACACAGTAATCGCGCACTTTTGTCTGGGTCTTCAGGCAGTAAAATCAGTTGTCCGGGATGGTCGGCATTGGATTCATCCACCGCCGCATTGGCGCAGATATAGCCATTTTTATGCTCAGCAATCAGCACGCCTTCTTCTTGATCGGGCCGTTTCATCGCTCGCACGATACGATTAGATTGAGAAAGAATCACCTCGACTTTACGCGGGTCTTTATTGACGGTTTTCGCCAACTGGATGGCTTCTTCGCTGGGCGTGATGTCATCTAGATAAGCAAATGCACCTTCGCTTTTCGACACCACTTTTTGCGCGATGACCAGAATATCTCCCGCCAACAAGGTTTGATTTTGAGCATTTAAGGTATCAATAATGATTTGCGCCAAATCATCGCCTTCTTGAAAGTTCGGTAAGCCCATTAGACGAAACATACTCATAGAATCAGGCATAATGGTGTTCCTTAACGAACGTCTTCTTCATCAATGACGAACCCGTGCTGCGCCATGCTTTGAAGCGCTCAGGTTGACGAATCACGGCGACTTGCAGGTCTTCGCTCTGATCAATATCCAAGGCAAGATTGCTAAGGTGAAGACTGCGACAAGCCAGTCGGTTATTCAGCGCGTTGGCTTGGTGAACCTCGGCAGAATCACAGCCGTATGCAAATTGAATGGCATCCGGTGGTGATGTCAGTAAGGCATTGGTGCCGCCATCTTTGGCGACCGCAATCACCACACAGGCGTCTTTTGCGGCCAACATCAGCGCGACAAATTCCGCAGGATCGAGCATGGCAATATCACTCGGTACAATCAGCATGCTGTCGTAACCCGTCTGTTTTACCCAATCACAGGCAAAATCCAACGCGCCGTTTAAACCGTTTCCCCCATCATCAAATAAGGTGTTGGCTTCATAAGTCTGAGCAATCGCCAACACATCAAGAGACTCGCTGACCACCAGCACGTCTAACATGGGAAAATGACGCTGAAAAAACGCTAGGGTGTTTTCAAACAGCGTTAGAGACAAACTTTCACGAGCTGCATCCGACAAGCTACCAACCAATCTTTGTTTGGAACGTTTAGGCGCTTTCATCGGAATCACGACGCAAAGCTTATCGATTAGGTGATAAATGCTTGGAGAATACGTTGCAAAATGATGTGTCATTAGGCCGCCCTCTGCTTTTGATGAGACAAAGCAAACTCAACCACGTTGGTAAGCAACGCCGTTTTCTCCTCAGGGGTTTTCATTAGGGTTGGCGTGACCAACACATCCAAACCTTGCCCTTGTAACCAAGTGGCGTCTTGCTGATCCACATCGTCAATCACCATTCCATGCAAAAATGAGTGGTAACAGTCATAGATGCCTTTTGAATCAACGCTTTTCCCCGCACTTTCAAGCATTTTATCCGCTGGGCCTTTTACTGTTTTTCCGCCAATTAAAGGTGAAATGGCAATAATATAAGCACCGCTTTTTTCCACCGCTTGCTGAATGTCCGGTACGGCGAGAATCGCTCCAATGCTGACAATCGGATTACTCGGCGCGATGATAATCAGGTCGCTACTGGCAATTTGCTCTAAGGCTTGAAGCGTTGGTTTGGCGTTTGCGATGCCTTGATACTCGATATCCAGCACGTCGGACTGACAATGCTCGCGTACAAAAAACTCTTGGAACGACAACCAACCCTGTGGCGTCTTCACTCGGGTTTGCACTACATCGTTGGTGGGTAACAGGATCGGCATGCTGACGCCATGACGTTTTGCCAAGCGTTCTGTTATTTCACTGGCGCTGACGCCTTGGTATTTTAAATTCGTTCGATAAATATGCGTGGCGAGATCCAAATCCCCCAGAGTCATCCAAGTGTCTTGCCCTAAGGCTTTTAACTCGGTGAGTACTTGGTGCGTTTCGTTTTTGCGCCCCCAACCTTGCTGGCGGTCTATCTGATCGCCTAAGGAATAAATCAGCGTATCGATATCTGGCGAGACCCAAAGGCCGTGAAATTCATCGTCGTCAGCAATGTTACCAATGATCTTGGTCGAGCTGGCGTATGGGCTTTTTGCCAAACCTTCAGCGGCTTTCGCACCACCTACACCACCCGCCAATAAGGTAATCTTCAAGTCTGACATCACGCAACCCCTTGAATCGCAATGCGGTTCGTTAATGGTGCTTTGATGCTACTGGCGGCTATTGGATAATCTTTTACGACGTCATATTTGGTGCTGCGCTGTACCGCATGCAAACCCGCGGCATGAATATTGGCAACCATGTCTTCTGGGAAGACTTCTTGACCATGCGTTGCCCCAGCCGCGCGGGAAATACTTTCGTTCATTAAAGTACCACCCAAATCATTAGCACCGGAACGTAGCATTCTCGCGGCCACATCTGGGCCCATTTTCACCCATGACGCTTGAATGTTATCGATATGACCTTGCAGCATCAGGCGAGCAATGGCGTGCATTTTGAAATGTTCGTCTTGAGTTGGGCCAGGGCGAACCTTGTCTGGGTTGTCCTTGTACAAACGGGTTTCGTAATGGATAAAACCCAGCGGGACAAACTCGGTAAAACCGCCAGTCTCCTTTTGAATATCGCGTAATAATTTGAGGTGATTGGCCCAATGAATCGGCTGATCTACATGGCCGTACATGATGGTCGATGTCGTCGGCACGCCAACAGAATGAGCGGCTTTGATAATGCGCACCCACTCTTCTGTAGTGAGTTTATTTTTGGTTAATTGTTTACGTACTTCGGTATCTAAAATCTCTGCCGCTGTGCCCGGCATAGAACCCAAACCAAGGTTCTTTAACTCGGTCAAAAAGGCTTCTGGCTCAAGGCGACCTTTTTTACAACCGTACCAAATTTCAAATGGAGAAAAGGCGTGAATATGAATCTCAGGTACACGTTTTTTCACGGCGATAATAAGGTTACGGTAATAATCAGCGCCTATGTCTGGATGCAATCCACCTTGAATACAGACTTCTGTCGCGCCGCGATTCCACGCTTCTTCGGCTCGATCTGCGACTTGCTCAACGGTTAAAAACTCTGCTTCTTTGTCGCCTTTTTCTTTAGCGAAGTTGCAAAATCGGCACCCCATGTAACACACATTGGTAAAGTTGATATTGCGCGTAATGACAAAAGTTCCGACATTGCCGACGCGCTTTTCACGTACTTTGTCGGCGGTGTCTAATACAGCTTGGGCTTCTGCACCTTGCGTAGCAAATAGCACACAAGCGTCTTCGACACTCAGCTCTTCACCCAATAAAGACTTATGCAAAATTGTTCGAACGGCGTCGCTTACTTGAGCATTGTGTGGCATTAACGAAAATAGGTTCATGCGATGACTCCTCCACTTACTTGAGCTGCATGGCTAACCAGCGACGCGACTCGTTGCGTTAAATTAGGGGTTAGATATTTATTGTCCTGCTGCTGGAAACGGTCATAAATGGTCAAGCGTTCTGCCAGCGAATAGCCCAATCCTTCACAAGCTTGCGCCACGCTACTGATCTGCGGCCATGCTCGTTCTGGGTTGATAAAATCTTTGGTCAAAGGCGAAATGCCGCCCCAATCGTTGATGCCAGCATTGATGTAACAGCCGTATTCGACTTCCAAATTAGGCGGAGCTTGTATGCTGATGTCTGCGGGCAAGATCAAACGGGCAACGGCGATGGTTCGTTTCATGTCGTCTAAATTGGGTTCTTGATAGTCGGCCATTGCGGTGCCTGCTTTGGCGCGAAAGTTCTGAATGATGACTTCTTGAATATGCCCATGGGCAAGATGGCGATCACGAATGGCGATAAGACTGTGTACTCGATCTGCCCAGCTTTCACCGATGCCAATCAGAATGCCTGTGGTAAAGGCAATATCAAGGCGACCCGCTTGCTCTATGGTGTCGAGTCGACGTTTGGGAGTTTTATCTGGGCAAGCATAATGAGCTTGGCCTTTCTTAAGTAACGTATTTGACACATTTTCTAACATCATACCCATGCTAGCCGCGACGGGTTTCAAGCGTTTCAGCTCGTCAAAAGACAAAGCACCTGCGTTAACATGCGGTAATAAGCTGGTATGAGTTAAGACACTTTCACATTGATCATGCAGATAATCTAAGGTGCTGTGATAGCCCAAATGAGCCAATAGATCACGAGCTTTTTGATAACGTTCTTCGGGGCGTTCTCCCAAACTAAACAAGGCTTCTTTGCAATCGAGTGCTGCGCCTTCGTGCGCGGTTTTTAGCACTTGCTCTGGTGTCATGTAATTGGCGTGAGGTGAATCTGGCGATTGTACAAAGGTGCAATAACCGCAGGTATCACGACACATATTGGTCAAGGGTATGAAGACTTTTTTGGAGTACGTAAGTTGTTTACCCCACGCGTTATCACGCTTTTTGGCGGCGTCTTGGCAGAGTGCGTACAAGTCTGGCCCAGTCGCAAACTCATAAGATATGGCTTCAGAATCAGAGATCATACTCACTCCACGCGTTAATGATTAGAAGAGATTAAATTAACTTTTTTACCATTTGGTATAAAAATTAATAGCAATCATTTTGCGTGGAGTAAATTGTTTTTATTAGTGCAAAACCCGCCCCAATAAAGAGCTGGCACTCTAAAGTTCAGTTAAGTAAAAACTTAACCAAGAGGTTAAGATGATGAAAAGTGGCATTTTTCTGCACATTCTAAATGCACATAAAATACTCAAAAAAACTAAAATAGCGCAGAAAACTCACCTAAAAATATTTTTAATTATTTTTTTTGGCACCAAGAGCGCGCACAACAAAATCCGTCACCGCCAATTCTGCTCGCTCAAAGTCCGCCTCTTCAAGGCGACTTTTGCCGAGTAAGACTTCCATTTGCACCGAGAAATCCGCGTAAGTTTGGGTGGCCGCCCATATGGTAAAAAACAGATGTTCGGGATCGATTTCTTCAATTAACCCTTTATTTATCCAAGACTTAACCAATACAACATCACGGTCGAACTGAGGCTTTAAATGGCTAATTAGGTACTCTTTTAAGACAGGTGCCCCACTGATAATCTCATGGGCAAACACCTTAGAGCCATTTGGATACAGTCGAGAAAGCTGCATTTTTTCGCGCACATAACGACGAATAACGGCTTCGGGGGTATCGCCTTGAGCTTCTAAAAAAGAGAGCTTTTCAATCCATATATCGAGCATCTCTTTCAACACGCGTTGGTAGAGTAACTCTTTGTTTGGAAAGTAATAAATTAGATTTTGTTTGGAAATATTGGCCGTCGCCGCAATAGCTTCCATAGAAGAACCGCTATAGCCTTTTTCAGCAAAAACAAATTCGGCAGAACGTAATATACGCGACTCTAACTCTTCTCTATTCATTGATTGTTTTGTGCGTTTCACTTTTTTCTCAACCAAAATCCAATCTGCCTTAAATCAAAATATGTTCTTTTTTAAGTCTTATAAGACGCTGTTTTTATTAAATATTATCTTTTAAACAAGCTTTAAAATAGCACAGTCAGATGCTTCAAACGAGCCTTTCTCAGCAAAGTTGATTAAAACTTGGCCTACTTATTGCTGACCGGAAAGACAAGTTGCTGATATTTTTTTATCGACATTTTTTACCTTTTGGTAAAGATATTGGAAGCAAAAGTAGGAGCTAGTAATGCAAGACCTTCGTATCAACAAGCAGCGCCTTTGGGACACCTTAATGGAAATGGGCGACATTGGCGGTACAGAAAAAGGCGGTTGTAACCGTCTTGCAGGAACAGACTTAGACAAGCAAGCCCGCGACCTTTTTGTCTCTTGGTGCAAAGCCTGCGGCTGTAGCGTTGAAGTCGATAAAATCGGCAATATCTTTGCCCGTCGCGCGGGAACAAACAATGATTTACCTGCTGTCGGCACCGGAAGTCACCTTGATACCCAGCCGACTGGCGGTAAGTTCGACGGAGTCTTTGGCGTGCTTTCTGGCGTTGAAGTACTGCGCACATTACATGAAAACAACATTGAAACCCCCACTGCGATGGAATTTTCCGTTTGGACCAACGAAGAAGGCTCACGTTTTCAGCCTGCGATGCAGGGCTCTGGTACGTATGTGGGTCGCTTCGATTTGGAAACCGAATTAAACAAAACCGACGTCAATGGCATTCGCCTCGGCGACGAGTTAGAGCGCATTGGTTATTTAGGCGAGATGGAATTAGGCAGCCGACACATGGGCGCATTTTTCGAAGCGCACATCGAACAAGGGCCAATTTTAGAGGATGAAGAAAAAGCCATTGGTATAGTTCGACTAGGCCAAGGCATCCGCTGGTACAACATTGAAGTGGTCGGTCGTCCTTCTCACTCTGGCACGACCCCCATGCATCTTCGCAAAGACGCCATGCTCGCAGCGGCGGCTATCGTGACTGAAATGAATGCCATCGCACTTCGCCATGAAAATGGCCTAGGCACAGTGGGTTTTATGCAAGTTTGGCCAAACTCACGCAATACCATTCCGGGCAATGTGACATTCAGCGCCGATCTTCGTAATCCTAAACCTGATGTATTGCTCACCATGCACGAAGAGCTATTGGCGTTTTGCAAAGAAATCGCACTCGATCATGGCGTTGAAGTGAACGTCGATCCTTTCTGGTATTTCGCACCTGTTGAGTTTAACGCGTCCGACGACGTAAAAGCCGCCGCAGAAAAGCTCGGTTATAGCCATATGGACATTTACGCAGGTGCAGGACACGACGCTTGTTATATGGCGGATCTTGTACCAACTGGGATGATATTCACGCCTTGTTTGAATGGCATCAGCCATAACGAAGCGGAATACAGCTCACCAGAAGAATGCGCCGCTGGCGCCAACGTGCTGCTGCACGCCATGCTCGAAGCCAGTGAACGCATCGCCAAAGAGCACCAATAAGGCATATGTATAAGTCATTGAAAGACAAGAGAAGACAACAACGAACCATTGAATGAAAACATCCCCATAATCAGAAAATAGAAGAGGTGGCAATCATGACCAGCAAGTCTGTTAAGCAAGGTGAGTTTTATGAGTTAGAGGTTGGTAGCGACCTGCAACAAAGTTCAGCGTATAACGACGATTTAGCGCCAACCAAAGTCAAAGATCGTACATGGAGCAAGTGGCATATTGCCGCGTTATGGGTCGGTATGTCGATTTGTGTACCAACTTATACCTTGGGCGGGGTGTTGACAGCCTACTTCGGATTGTCGGTGATGGAAGCCTTGTTTACCATTCTTGTGGCTAACATTATCTTGCTGGTGCCACTGACACTAAACGCCTATCCTGGTACAAAATTCGGTATTCCCTTCCCTGTGTTATTACGTTCATCCTTTGGCATGGTTGGCTCTAACATTCCTTGTTTGATTCGTGCCTTGGTTGCGTGTGGCTGGTTTGGAATTCAAACCATGTTTGGCGGCCTAGCGATTCATTTATTCTTATCTGCTGTGTCGGATGGTTGGGCAAGTTTAGGAGGCATCGGAGAAGTGATCGGCTTCTTTATTTTCTGGGCGCTGAACATGTACGTGGTGATCCGTGGCGCAGAATCGATTAAATGGATGGAAACCTTATCTGCACCATTGTTATTGATCGTTGCCATTGGCCTGATGTTTTGGGCAAGCGACAAGGTCTCCTTTACTGAACTACTGGCCACACCAGCAAACCGTCCTGCCGATGCGGGCTTTATGGGGTATTTTCTTGGCGGTCTCACCGCCATGGTGGGTTTCTGGGCCACCTTATCATTGAACATTCCCGATTTTAGCCGTTATGCAAAATCACAAAAAGATCAGGTCATTGGTCAAATCGTTGGTTTACCGATTACCATGTTCTTTTTCGCGGCCTTAGGCGTGGTGCTCACCGCTGCGTCTACTACATTGGTTGGCGAAACGATTTCTGATCCAATCTCTTTGATTGGTAAAATCGACAGCCCATTCTGGGGCGCTGTCGCTATGATCTTGATCGTGATTGCGACACTTTCCACTAACACTGCCGCTAACGTGGTGTCTCCCACTAACGACTTTCAAAACTTAGCCCCAAAACTGATTAATCACACTCGTGGTGCCTTACTTACAGGCTTCATTGGTATTTTGCTAATGGGCTGGGAATTACTCAAAAAATTAGGTGCCTTGGAATCCGATGTTAGCGTTGAAGGTATGTATTCCAACTGGCTATTGGGGTATTCAAGTTTACTTGGTCCAATCGCCGGCATCATGATTGTCGATTATTTTTTAATCAAACGTCAGCATTTAGATTTGGTCGCATTATACACACCAGACAGCCTTTATCCTGCCTTTAACAACGCGGGACTGATCGCCTTTGCCGTACCTGTTTTGATTACGATAGTAGCATTGAATGTACCAACACTGGGCTGGTTTTATAACTATGGCTGGTTCACAGGTGCTTTCACTGGTGCCATCGTGTATTTCATCCTTGCCAACATGCAAACGGCCTCGGCCACTCAAACTGACGCGTTGCCGTCATAATTATCACTCCCTCAGCGGCATCGCTTGATGCCGCTTATATTTTTCAACTGGAAAAGGACGACACATGAGTAGTCTATTCATAAAAGGTGGGACGATCGTCACCCACGAAGAAAGCTTCAAAGCCGACATTCTTTGCAAAGACAACAAAATCGTCGAGATCGGTGACATCAGTGTGCTACCAAACGATGTTGAAACCATTGATGCCACAGGTAAACTCATCATGCCAGGCGGTATCGATCCACATACTCACATGCAGTTGCCTTTTATGGGCACAGTCTCAAAAGACGACTTTGCTTCAGGCACAGTGGCGGCGCTCGCCGGTGGCACCACCACTATTATTGATTTTGTCATTCCCAACCCTCAGCAATCATTATTAGACGCGTATCATCAATGGCGCGACTGGGCGAAAAAAGCTCATTCTAACTACACCTTCCATGTCGCCATTACTTGGTGGGATGACACAGTAGCGGAAGAAATGAAAATACTGGTAAAAGACCATGGGGTAAACAGCTTCAAACATTTCATGGCCTACAAAAATGCCATCATGGCAACCGATGATATTCTGGTGGCTAGCTTCACCAAGTGTCTAGAGCTCGGTGCTATCCCAACCGTTCACGCAGAAAATGGTGAATTGGTTTATCACTTACAAAACAAACTCATGGCGGAAGGCATGACAGGCCCAGAAGCGCATCCTCTATCCCGCCCTTCTTCTGTCGAAGGCGAAGCCGCCAACCGTGCAATCAGCATTGCTAACACACTCGGCGCACCAATCTATCTTGTGCACGTTTCCACCGAAGAAGCGGTTGACGCCATTCGTTACGCCAAAGATCACGGCCAAACTGTATTTGGCGAGGTGTTAGCAGGTCATCTCACCGTTGACGAAAGTGTGTATCAGAACCCAGATTGGGCCACGGCGGCAGCGCATGTTATGAGCCCTCCGTTTAGACCCAAACACCACCAGGATGCCCTTTGGAAAGGGGTTCAAGCAGGCACATTACAAACCACCGCCACCGATCATTGCGCCTTTTGTGCCGAACAAAAAGCCATGGGCAAAGACAATTTCACGCAAATTCCTAACGGCACAGCGGGCGTGGAAGAACGCATGATGGTGCTATGGGAAAAAGGCGTAAACGAAGGCAAAATCACCATGAATGAATTTGTCGCCCTAACTTCGACCAACACGGCGAAAATCTTCAACATCTACCCAAACAAAGGCTGTATTCGTGTCGGCGCGGACGCAGATTTGGTGATTTGGAACCCTGCCGCGAGCAAAACGATTTCCGCGAAAACCCACCATTCGAAAATCGAACACAGTATTTTTGAAGGCATGGAAATCCATGGTGTGCCAGAAACTACGATTTGTAACGGCAAACTCGCTTGGCATAACAATGTGCTACTCGCGCAATCTGGCGATGGAAAATACATAGATCGTCCAGCTTACGCACCTTTCTACGAATCATTAAGAAAGCGCAAAGAACTGAATAAACCCAAAGCGGTTGTGCGTTAAGACAATCATTTAAAAGGGCCGCAGCCCTTAACTAATTGAGCGAATAACATTTCTACGAGGGAGGGATAGTTTCGAGAAGAAATGTTATTCGATCGATGGGATCTAAACTTATTCGTTACAAGACAAACTCAACCAAAGCTTGTAGGACGACAAACGACATAATGCCGGCCAAAATGTCATCTAGCATGATGCCGAAGCCGCCATGGACGTTTTTATCAACCCAAGAAATTGGCCAAGGTTTCAAGATGTCGAATAGGCGAAATAACACAAAGCCCAGCACGATATAAAACCAACCCGCAGGCGCCAGCCACATGGTGATCCAGAAACCAACAAATTCGTCCCAGACGATACCAGCATGGTCATGTACGCCCATGTCTTTCGAGGTTTTACCACAAAGATAGATTCCCACCAGCGATGTCACTACCAGTACGATGAAGTACGCTGTGGCAGTTAAATCTTGTAATAACCAAATGAAAATCGGCACGGCTGCGAGCGTACCAAAGGTTCCTGGTGCTTTTGGCGCGGCACCAGAGCCAAGGCCAAATGCCAAAAAATGTATCGGATTACGCCATACCGACGCGGGGGCAGAGTTTGCCATGAAGCTTTACCTACTCGTTAAATTAAAAATTAGAAGTGTTGCCAGCCTGTTATCTCGCCATCATAGTTTTGAATCACAAAACCCTTGTCGACAATTTCCCCCACCTTGGTACAAGGCAAGCTAAGTGTTTGAGTAATCAAGGCTATTTCAGCGGCTTGTGCTTTTGGTGCGGTGAAGCACAATTCGTAATCATCGCCACCGGTTAACGCTAATGCCACCGCCGTTTCAGGTTGCCAACGACTTAACTCAGCGGAAATCGGCACACAATTCGCATCGATATTCGCACCCACCCCAGAGGCTTTGAGTATATGCTGGATATCTTGCGCAAGGCCATCGGAAATATCCATCATGGCATTCACCACGCGCTTCAGTGCCATGCCGGCAATTAGCCTTGATTGCGGTCGCCAGTAACGATCATAAAAATAATCAAAGCGATCACTGGACACCTGCAACTCTCCCGTCACGATAGGAACAGCGGCCGCGGCATCGCCAAGCAACCCTGTGACATAAATATCATCACCGACTTTTGCCCCGCTGCGCTTCACGGCCATATCGGGTTCCACATATCCGTGCACTTGTAGCGTAATGGTTAACGGCCCTTTGGTGGTATCACCGCCTACTAACGCCAAACCAATCGGCTCAGCCAATTCCGCCATGCCTTGCGCCAGACCCGCTAACCATTGCGGATCAGATTCAGGTATCGTCAACCCCAAGGTGAAAAATGCGGGCTTGGCCCCCATAGCCGCTAAATCACTCACACAGCTTGCCACCGCACGGTAACCAATATCCACAGGATCCGCATCGAAAGGGAAATGTCGTCCTTCGACCAAGGTATCCATAGAGAATACCAAACTCTGACCTTGTGGCACTTGCACTTGCGCGCAATCATCACCGATACCCAACAAAAGATCCCCACGCCCTTGCGTACTCGCCATGACGGACGCTTGAAAGATATTTTGTATCAACTCGAATTCTCTCAACAGAAGATCCTTGCTTATCTCAATTAAAGGTTAAATAAAAGGCATTTGCTGAGCAGTAAACGCACGTCTATTTTAAAACAGAAAGGATACCGTAATGTCAGCAGTCTGTCAGAAGCAAAAAGGGCAGATTGCTCAGTACAACCTGCCCTTTTGGGAATGCATCATTACCGCAGTAAAAAAGCGTTAATCTTCTGAACGCTTAGCCCGTGTCTTAGGCGTTGGGATCACTTCTAGATAAAAAGACTTCCAATGCTGGCTTTGTGCCGAGCTGATATTGGTATTGATATCGCCTTCGTGAATCGCACGCGCCTTGTCAGCGGTTTGACCAAATTTGCAGTTAAATCCCCAAAAATCCGCGCCATCTGGCAAGGCTTTATTACGCTCTGCTTTGATGTACTGCTTAACTTCATTTTTCGCTTCTTCAATGAGGCGCTGGTATGGCTTTTTTGGGTGAGACAACACAAAGTTCTTTTTCATTATGATCCTAAAAATATTGGGTAAGGCAGCGTAACCACCTTGATACCCGCCTATGATAGCGGGTTAAGAATGAACCAGCCATCAATAAGAACAATGTTTCGAAACAAATCGTTATTTGTTAGCTTTAGCCAAGGCTGAACATGAAGACATAAAAAAGCCCCGTTACTAACAAGTAATAACGGGGCTCTTAACTGTCTTTTAATGACGCTTTCAGAAACGTTTACATAATCGTTTTTCGATTATTTGTTCGACTCTTTATTCGCTTCTCGGCGAGCGGCGATTTCTTCGCGGCGCACGCGTTGTGCTAGTTTGTCTAAAATGCCATTAACGTATTTGTGGCTTTCGGTCGCACCAAAGGCTTTGGCAAGTTCAACACTTTCGTTGATCGCAACACGGTAGGGTACGTCTAAGCGTTGAGACAATTCATACGAACCGATACGCATCACCGCCAACTCGATTGGATCCAGTTCGCTTAATGGACGATCCAGTAGTTCTTCAAACAAAGCGTCCAGTTTCTTAGCGCTGGCGGTTACACCTTGTAGCAATTCACGAAAGTAGACTTTGTCACAAGAATCCATATCTTGATCTTGATCCATCACGAACTGAGTTTCTATCTCGCTAACCGCTGTTTTGTTCATTTGCCATTGGTAGACGGCTTGTAATGCCAAACGACGAGAAGCACTGCGCAATTGCGAACGTGAAGGTTTTTTATCCTTACGTTTTGGTGCTGGAGTTTGGTCGTTTGTTGTTTCCACTTCGCTCATTTTTTGCCTCAATTGTCCAGACCACGCAGCTTTTTGAGCTGGCACTTTTACCTTTTTGGCTTTTGTCTGTTTGGCTTTTGTTTGTTTAGAAAATACCCTTGGTTGTTAAAGAGCTACCAGATACGGCTTTTAGACAGCATCTGAGTCATATCGACCAAAGGTACGAATATATGGGTTGTCTTGGGCGCAGATTATAGCAACATTTATTCTAGGTTTCTCGGCAAAGTTGGCGAAATATCGGCAAGAAAAAACGATTTCTACCGATTTTTTAAAAAAAACCTAAAAAAGCAATGACGTTGCTTTTGCTTATTCTTCTGTCTCGTCATCAAAATCCTCATCTAGATAACGTGGCAGGTACACCAAACGAACATCTTGTCCAACCTGACGCACGGATTTGAGTGTTAGATCAACCGCTTCGTCCATGGTGTCTAACGGCAATTTAAACAAGGGGCGCGCGCTGGAACCCAATAATTTCGGCGCCATATAAACAATGATTTCATCAATTAAACCAGCAGCCAAAAATCCACCCGCTAATTCCGCACCCGCTTCGACTAAAACTTCGTTGATACCCGCATCGGCAAGTTGCTCCATCGCGTCCAATAAGTCGAGTCGACCATCTTCGCCACGAGGCACAAAGCGCACGGTTACGCCTTTTTGGGTCAGCCCTTCTAGATGCTCTTCTTCTACTTCGTCTTCGACGGAAAACACCCATGCCTGATGAGTTGGATAAAGAATTTTGGCTTCAGGAAGGATAGACAACGCCGTGTCCATGATGACACGAATCGGCTGACGCACGCTTTTCGGATCGGCTTCTTGGTCATCGTTGTCGATGCGAACCGTCATGCTTGGATTATCGGCTAAAACAGACCCAATTCCCGTTACAATAGCATCACTTTGAGCACGCAAACGTTGTACATCAAGACGCGCTGCCGAATCGGTAATCCATTGGCTTTCGCCAGATTCCATTGCCGTGCGGCCATCCATACTCATGGCAAGCTTCACTCGCACATAAGGAAGACCTTCACGCATGCGCTTGAGGAACCCCAGATTCAATGCCTCACATTCCGCTTCTAGAACCGGGCCGATAATTTCAATACCGGCTTTTTTCAATTTCGCTAAGCCATTGCCAGAGACCTCTGGGTTTGGATCTTGCATACCATAAACAACGCGCGCCACACCGGCTTTGATCAAGGCATCGGCACAAGGTGGTGTTTTGCCTTGATGACTACAAGGCTCCAAGGTAACGTAAGCCGTTGCACCAACCGCGTCGTGTTTTGCGTCCGCCAAGGCATTAACTTCCGCATGACCTTCTCCCGCTTTGACATGAAAGCCTTGGCCAATGATTTGCTGATCTTTAACCAGCACACAACCAACACGTGGGTTTGGATGCGTGGTATAGCGGCCTTTTTTCGCGAGTTGAATGGCTTTTGCCATCCAATATTCATGGTTATATGTCATGCTTTGTCTTCTTTTTTCAATTCTGGGGCGTTTTGTTTTGCATCTGGAGCAATAACGCGGTGGCTTTCTAGACGGTCTATTGCTTCACGAAATTCACTGATGTCTTTAAAACTGCGATACACAGAAGCGAAGCGTACATAGGCCACTTGATCAAGGCGTTGCAGCTCTTCCATCACTGCTTCCCCCGTCCAACGAGACGGCAATTCGCGTTCACCAGTGGCTTGCATTTTTTCCTTGATACGGGTGATCGCGGTTTCCACCGCTTCAATGCTGACAGGGCGCTTTTCAATGGCTTTGAGAATGCCATTACGCAATTTGTCTTCATCAAAGGCTTCACGACTACCATCACTTTTGATCAGTTTCGGCATTTGTAATTCAGCCACTTCGAACGTGGTGAAGCGCTCTTGGCAATGGATACAGGTACGACGGCGACGCACTTGAGCGCCTTCAGAGACTAACCGAGAATCCACTACTTTCGTATCTTGAGTTCCACAAAAAGGGCATCGCATGGTGCTTCCAATATCGCTAATTTGGTGTAAGAATGCCTGAAAATTAGGCCATCGTGTGATGGATGAAATCATACCAACCCCGCCATAATATAGCTACCAAGCTACTGTGTGCGCTTTTATCATTCTTCATTCTAGAAGATTGGATGAATTTATAAGGATTTATATGCCGTTCGCAGAATTATCGGGCTTGGTTGCGGCCTTATGCTGGACTGTTTCTAGCTTAATGGCACCAGGGCTAATCCAGCGCTTTGGTACCATGCGCTTTAACACTTTTCGCATTGTCATTGCCAGTTCCATTCTTTTGGTCATCTGCGTAATCTCCCAACGATTCAATGCCACCTTGTGGCAACATGCCGAAATCATCATGCTGTCGGGCCTATTAGGGATTTTCATTGGCGACACCATGTTATTTAGTGCGGTACATCGTCTTGGTCCTCGCCGCACTGGGGTACTCTTTGCCACCAATGCCCCCATGTCGATTCTATTAGGCTGGCTATTTCTAGGGGAAAATCTGTCTTTCAACCAGCTGTTTGCCTGTGGCTTAGTATTGGTCGGTGTGGTGATCGCAATTCTATTTGGGCGTAGAGATAGCCTGCATGCTTGGGAGCAAACCAAGGGTAAATTGAGCGTAGGTATTCTTCTAGCACTTGGCGCGGCACTGGGTCAGGCCGGTGGTGCCTTGCTTAGCAAGCCGGCCCTCGTGGATGGCGCAGATCCGATTGCCGTCTCCGCATTACGCGTCGGGACAGGTGCGCTTGCGTTGGTTTTGGCTTACAGCTTGTACTATCGACATAAACAACCTGCCAGCGCAATTCCCTTTAACCAGCTCACGCGCGTTGATTTTATAGGCATTGCCGCCCTTGCGACGATCGGCATGGTCATTGGCATGAGTGTCTTGGTCTGGGGTGTCGGCAACGCTAACGTGGGTATTGTCACCACACTATCTGCCATTGTTCCTGTATTGATTCTCCCAGGGTTATGGATTACCACAGGCCAGCGCCCAGCCTTTGGCGCATGGATTGGTGCCACTTTCGTTGTGGCTGGCGCGGCTTTGATTATTCTATTCAGTCACTAAAAATCATTCGATGTTCTTCTACACCTTATTAAATAAAAATTTCACTTGAAATAGAAAAGCTATAAGACATAAGATTCATTAAATTGTAATTTTATGTAACAAAAAAAAGGAAATAGCATAAAGTGAATATATGTAGATACATAGGGATGATGATTCTGATACTTCACTCCCTTCATGCCATGAGTGCAGAAACCATCAGAGTGAACAAGGTAGTGGGAGAAAAAGAAGAGCTGATGTTCAGCGTATTGAAGCTCGTTATGAGTAAAGTTGACTCAGACGTCACCTATATTCAAAACGACCAAGAGCTAAACACTGCGCGAGCTATTGGCGCTGTTGAGTCCAAGACGTTCGATGTTATGTGGGGAGGTTCTACCTCCACGTATGAAGACAAAATGCTACCTGTTCGAATACCTGCCCTAAAAGGATTACTAGGCCATCGCATCTTTATCATTCGTGCTGCTGATCAAGAAAAATTCAATCAAATAAATACCTTGGAAGATTTGAAACGCTTCAAACCAGGATTGGGAACACTCTGGGGTGATACCAAGATAATGAAGTTGGCTGGCATCCCAACTGTTACTACCATCAAATATCCCAACTTATTTTTGATGCTAGAAGGCGGTCGATTTGATTACTTTCCAAGAGCACTTCACGAGCCTTGGGTCGAAGTGAAATCTCGTCCAGAACTGAATTTAGCCATCGATAAACACCTCATGCTGATTTATCCCTTCGCACAATATTTTTATGTCGAAAAATCGAATAAAGCGCTGCACGACAAAATCTATAAAGGTTTTGAAATGGCCATTGAGGATGGAAGCTACGACAAATTGTTCTTCAATCACCCCATGATTAAAGATGTCTTGGAGCAGGCAAATCTAAAACAACGCAAAGTCATTCGTATAAAAAATGCCACCATGCACCCAGATACGCCCTTTGATCGCAAAGAATTTTGGTTGGATTTAAACAGCCTTTAAACCAGCGAAATAACGACATATTTCTTATACACAAAGCAACGATACGAGATAGAAATGAATTCAATCAAACAGAAATCCATGCTTTTTCTTTCCACCGCTTCACTCATCGTGATGGTAATCATTTTCTCCAGCAGCTACATATTAGCTAAAAATCATTTCGATAATGCGTTAAATAAGCAAATTAAAGGTTTAAACAACACCTTGTCGATTGCGTTACAAGAACCTATTTTTTCTTATGATTCAGGTCTAATTGAACGCATTATGTCTTCTTTTATGAATCTTCCTTTTGTAGACAGCATAAAAGCTTATGACCAAAGAAATAAACTACTTGGCACAGCAAAAGACGAACAAAGCAAACAAGCAAACTCCCAAGATTTACGAACTGATAATGTCGATATTATCTGGAGTGACAAGAGTGTCATAGGCCACCTTGAAGTAACATACCGCATGGACAGCAACGCCGAACTACTATCGTCTATTCGAAATATGTTCCTACTGATTGGCGTCATTTTGATACTCGTTTTACAAATCAGCAACTGGTTCGTACTGACTCGCTACGTCGTGAACCCAATCAAAGTCGTAGCCAACGCCATGGCTGAAATTGCACAAGGTGGTGGCGATCTAACGAGACGACTCAATATTCAAAGTAAAGATGAAGTCGGTGTACTTGCTCAGGGTTTTGATACCTTCATTTCCAACCTTCATACCTTGGTACAAAAAATTGTTAACTCAAATAACGAACTATCAAACTGTTCTCGCAGTATTAAGTCTAATGCAAATGAAAACGTCAAATCCACAGAACAACAGCTACTAGAAATTGAACAAGTGGCAACCGCGCTCAATGAAATGTCTTCTGCCACCCATGAAGTGGCGAGAAACGCCAACGAAACAGCAAACAAAACGCAACGTTGTAACGAACTTGCCCTTAAAGGCAACAGCATCGTTAAGAATACCATCAATGATATCCATAACTTGGGGAAAGAAATCCATTCAACTTCCGCTAAGATCATTGAGCTAAAAGACCAAAGTGCGCAAATCAATACGGTATTAGATGTCATCAAAGGGGTTGCTGAACAAACGAATCTATTAGCGCTCAACGCAGCAATAGAAGCCGCTCGTGCTGGTGAACAAGGTCGAGGATTTGCCGTCGTAGCCGATGAAGTTCGTTCGTTAGCTCAGCGCACCCAAGATTCCACAACGGAAATTGAAGTCATCATCAACAGTTTGCAAACAGCCTCTGAAGATGCCAACAAATTGATGCAATCGACCAGTGCGACGCTACAACAGACCATAGATGAATCCAGCGGCGCTATTGCCGCATTGGACAATATTATCCAAGATATCGTTGTCATTAACGACATGAACGCGCAAGTCGCCACTGCGACAGAAGAACAAAGTTCTGTGGCCTCCGAAGTTAACGACAAAGTACTCATCATCAACAATGCCACCATCGTCATCACAGACAATGCGGCCAATATTGGACAATTGAGTGATCAACTTGACCTACTCAGTTCCAGCATAAACAGTGACTTATCGAACTTTAAGCTATAAAGTTGCAAGCTTATCGTTTCCGTAAAAAAACACACAAGAATCGCCATGATAAATAGCGGTTCTTGTTTGCATCTATATTTTTCCAAGTCTTACCCTGTGCTATCCTTACCAAACTAATTGCATTTGGCTCTCCATCGACTTGCTAGACTTTATCTGGCAACTCCGTGGAGCGTTTTAACGAAATTTATGCACAACATTACATAGTGCATGGATCTCTAATCATAGGATAAGTTGACTCTTTATGGCTCAGTTTGTATACAGCATGAATCGCGTTGGGAAAATTGTTCCGCCTAAGCGCGAGATTCTAAAAGACATTTCTCTTTCATTCTTCCCTGGCGCTAAGATCGGCGTATTGGGTCTTAACGGTTCTGGTAAATCGACCCTACTTCGTATCATGGCAGGTGTTGATACTGAACATAATGGTGAAGCACGTCCAATGCCGGGCATCAAAATCGGTTATTTGGAGCAAGAACCTCACCTTGATCCAGAAAAGAACGTGCGCGGCATTGTTGAAGAAGCCTTCACTGACGTAATTGAAGCCATGGCACGTTTGGATGCCGTCTATGCAGCATACGCAGAACCCGATGCAGACTTTGATGCCCTAGCAAAAGAACAAGGCCAGCTTGAAGCCTTGATCGAAGCGAAAGAAGGTCACAACCTAGATCGCGCCCTTGAAGTCGCCGCCGATGCCCTACGTCTTCCCCCTTGGGATGCGAAAGTAGAACACCTTTCTGGTGGTGAGCGTCGCCGTGTCGCGCTATGTCGTTTGCTATTAAACAAGCCAGACATGATCCTACTAGACGAGCCAACCAACCATTTGGACGCCGAATCTGTAGCTTGGCTAGAGCGCTTCTTAAAAGATTACCCAGGTACTGTTGTGGCGATTACCCACGACCGTTACTTCCTAGATAACGCAGCGGGCTGGATTCTGGAACTTGACCGTGGCCATGGTATTCCATACGAAGGCAACTACTCTTCTTGGTTGGAGCAAAAAAATGCTCGCCTAGAACAAGAAGCGAAGCAACAAGCGTCTCACCAAAAAGCCATTAAATCGGAACTTGAGTGGGTTCGCCAAAACGCCAAAGGCCGTCAGTCTAAATCCAAAGCCCGTTTGGCTCGCTTCGAAGAAATGAACTCTCAAGAGTTCCAAGATCGTAACGAGACCAACGAATTGTACATTCCACCAGGACCACGTCTTGGTAACAAAGTCATCGAAATCGAAGGCGTTAGCAAAAGCTTCGAACACAAGATGCTACTAGAAGACTTCAACATGGTCGTGCCACAAGGCGCAATCGTCGGGGTTGTTGGTGGTAACGGTGCTGGTAAATCGACTCTATTCAAAATGATCGCAGGTATCGAAAAACCAGATACAGGCACAGTCACTCTAGGCGAGACAGTACAGCTTGCTTACGTTGACCAAATGCGTGAACTGGATGGCGACAAAACCGTCTTTGAAGAAATCGCAGATGGCCTAGACATGATCACGGTGCACAACTACAAAGTGCCGTCTCGTGCCTACATTGGTCGCTTTAACTTCAAAGGGTCGGATCAACAAAAGTTGGTTAAGCACTTGTCTGGTGGTGAGCGTAACCGTTTGCACCTTGCGAAGCTGCTTAAAGAAGGCGGCAACGTATTGCTACTGGATGAGCCAACCAACGACCTTGACGTAGAAACATTACGCGCACTGGAAGACGCGCTACTGGCCTTCCCAGGCTCTGCGATTGTTATTTCCCACGACCGTTGGTTCCTAGACCGTATCGCGACACACATCCTAGCGTACGAAGGCGATTCTAAAGCCGTCTTCTTCGAAGGTAACTACGCCGAATACGAAGCCGACTACAAAAAACGTACTGGCAACGAAGCCACACCAACTCGTATCAAATACAAACGTATTGATGCGTAATTCTATTTAATAGGATTGGTTGGCTTGAATGGAAAACCGCTTTCAGAAATGGAAGCGGTTTTTTTACTAGATAATTCGGCTTCTTTTTAAATGGAATTTGTATGGATGATTGAATGCAAGAAGTAAAAGTAACCCTAAAAACAGAAGATCAAAACAAGGTATTTCTAAACTATTTAGATTCACATATAGAGCCTTTACTTCAAAATAGTTTTTCGAGTGCATACTTTAATAATGGTCTTTATATTAATAGGGCTGACCTCACTCTGAAAATTGATGAAGAAGAATGTAGAGTTGGATTTGAAGTGGTTTACTCTGTTCAAACAGGCTTATTAGTAAGCTTAAAATATGAATGCAAAGAAAGACCTTATATCGAAGACAAGATACGTCATTTCATAGATCAATCATTTCAGGGAATCATTTCTGATAAAAAAGAGACGTATTATAAACGGTATTTGTATAGATATATTGGTGGGCGACTGAATGGAGAATATTATAAAGGGCGCACATTAAGAATAGCTCCTTATTGGCCAAACCAAGATGATACTAGAACAAATATAGAAAGGTACTTTAGTATAGATATTAAAGTAGAAGCAGTTGATCATGACGATGCAAATGTTAAGGGAAATATTATAGCTGATAAGATGGCTGCGAAACTATCTTTTTGGCTGAACTTAGGAATAGAGGCGGGCTTTATAACGCAGAATCTATGGGGGGTAAAACACAGAAATGAAGACTTAGAAGATTGCCTCTTTCAAAGAAGTATTCCTAGGGCAGCAGCTCCAATGCCACTTGAGATGCCTAAAAAAGGTGGAATGAAAGCGGGTGAAACTAGGTGCTTTAGCCGTGATGGAATACAGCCAATGATGGATGATATTTATTTGTTCGATTGCTGGAAAAAGCTCTTAGACGCTTTGAAGAAAAGTTCTGAAGATATTAATCAGGCTTATGACAACTGTTGCTTTATGTATCAAATGGCTATGAATGCAGGTCGTCATCACCCAACAGTTCAAGCTTCCTATATGGTTTCTGCAATTGAATCACTTGCCAAGAGTGAAAAAGACAACGAGCGAACAAGCTTTTCAGGCTTTATTCGATTCTATTGTAGTTTAACTAAAGAAAATAAAAATACAGAAGAAGTACTAGAATTTTTTTATAGCAAGATAAGATCTAAACACTTTCATTCTGGGGCATTTGAAGCGGGAGAGTACGAGTACCATAGAGATTCGACTATTTCGTTTCAGCATGTCAAGGGAGCAATATTGAGAAAGAAGCTAGATATAGGGCGCCGTCTTATTCGCATCGCAATATACAACTGGGGCGTAGACTTAATAGAAAGAGTCAAGTAGTGTCTATGTATAATGGCATTTTATTTAATATGTACTAGCTCAGACCAAATTTGACAGTAACCATATTTTTGTAGCGTTGTTAACTTAGCGACTATAGTCCAATAATAGTTACCCAAAACCTGTCCTTTGCTAAACTAGAAAGAAAGAGGCTATCTAGGCAATAACCTCAATACCTTTTCTCTCCACAAGAGACAGCATTTTCAGCGCAGCACCTCTAGGCTTACTTTCGCCTTGCTCCCATTTTTTAACAAGCTTATCGCTGACGTTCAGATATTGCGCAAAAACAGGCTGAGAAAGATTATTGGCAAGTCTTAGGTTTTTTACTTGTTCGGGCGTGAAGTCATGAATAGAGGTTAAGCATAAGGTATCAAACTGACGCATGGTCGTTTTATCAATCGCACCCGCTTTATTAAGACCTTTGGCTGTCTTGTGAACAGACTTTAAAATATCACTCATGGCGATCTCCTTCTTGGCAATGCTCTACTTTGATTAACTCTTGTGAGGCTATCAAGTTTTCTAATTCAACTTGGCTAAAACTAATAAAGACTTGGGCTAGTTCCCTTAGCGCGATTTGCTCTTTTTTGGTGATGTTAGCGCGTTTGTTTTTAGCAAAGGCATACAAGAAAAAGTACTTTTCACCAATGACAGCACCAATAATCGTTCGATAGCCACCACTCTTACCTTTGCCTTCTATCGCCACTCTCTTTTTATAGAGAGCGCCACCTAGCTCAGCATCAACTAATCCTCTTTGGATCTCATCACATGCTGCAATGAGATCCATATCAGACAAACGATCTTTTTTAGTTAAAGAACAAAACTCTTTCGTTTTATAAATCAAAGTATACCCTCCTTGGGTAGTATTTCAACAATACTCAACACATCCTGTGCTTGTTTTATCTTGCCGCTAACCTAACTGTAACACTTTCTTCGACGCTTCCGCCAAGAACCCAGAACGGGATTTGTATTTTGGGTTTGCGGCGACCATTTTGTCGATTTTGGTAATGAGTAAATGTGGCAAGGTCACGTTAATTTTTTCGCTTTTTCCCAACAAGGGTGTGATATCGACATTCACCACAGCCCACACGCCATAAGCGAAGTCTGGGTTGTCTTTATGAGCGGCGATTGGGCTGGCGGTTGGAATGTCTTCACCGTCTTCCAACAAAAGTTCAAGGTGAGAAAAAATTGCTTCTTCGGCCATTTCTAGTGCTTCATCAAATGTATCACCAGCCGAAAAGCAGCCGGGCACATCTGGCACAGTCACGCCGTAACTAACGCCATTGTCGGTATGCAATACAATTGGGTATTTCATGGTTCGTATCTCTGCTAACGCTATTAATAAAGCTGAGCTTGTTTCTTTATGCTATTAAAAGTACCAATCGGTAATTTTTAAATTGAATAAACTATAACCCCAATAACTCTTGAAGTGAATGGCGACAACACTAGAAACAAAAAAGCCGCTTACCTTTCAGCAAACGGCTTTAAAAACAGAGTTAGACGCTACACAATGTCGACACTAATTAACGTGCCATTTGATGCAACGACTTCGTTTTTACCCAAGCAAATATCGGTTGCAATAAGTCCGTTAAGGCTGCCTGTCATGAAAAAGAAGTCGTCAATATAGCCTCGGCGAACGCATTCCTGTACGCCTTTTAAAAGCACTTTTTTCTTCTGTTCGAAGAAGTCTGGGGCGCTGATTGAGTAATCGTAGGTCTGTCCGCTTTTCAAAGAAAAGTCACTTGCAATAGATTGGCTCGAAACCAAGATGCCGAAGTTGTAATAAAAATCACAAGATTGATAACTCTTGTCATTAATTTTCGGACGCAAGACTTCAAGAGCCACCAGTGGCTGGGTATTGCTAACCGCGTACTCAATATCACTTGCTAAAAGCGGAACACTGCACTGATAGCAGATTTCCACTTCGATGCCAGATAATTCATCCTTAGGTAACTGAGCGCCCTTATTCTCAAAAATTTGAAAATCAAAAATAGGTGATAGGATAAAAACACCGGAATCCTCAACGACTTTCCAGCCTTTGATAACGGCACCTTTGCTGGTGAGTTCAGCGATCAACTGATCTTGTGCATGACAAATATCGTCGTAGCTGTCTAGGATAGAAGTAAATACACCCTCTTTAAAAGCACTAAGAATGGCGGAATATTCTGTAAAATTCATCAATGATCCCTTAAAAAAAGTTTCGCTATCAAACACCATTGCCGGAAGCCTGAGGACGAGCCCCACGGGTATTCAATCTAATACGATAAATGGAAGTAGAAGCAGTAATATACAAGGTCTCGCCTTTGTGATTCGAAGACCTGTCTGTCGCAAAAGTGCAGTTAGATACTTTTTCTGGCACCCGAATTTTGCCTAGTAATGTGCCATCCGTGTGGTAAATCTGAATACTGTCTGCCGACGAGGTATAAACCCAACCCTGTTCATCGACCCGAAAGCCATCGGCTAAACCCGGTGACACCACGGCAAACAACCTTTCGTTGCTTAGCTTGCGCCCCTGCTCGACATCAAATACTTTAATATGATGATTTCCCGAGCCATCTTCTCGTAATGCCGCTGAAGTGTCGGCGATATAGAGTTTTGATTCATCTGGTGAAAAAGCCAAGCCATTGGGCTCTTCAATGGTATGACAAACAACGGATAGCTCATCGTTGATAGGATCAAAACGATAGACGAAATTACCCTCTTGTTCAGACTCGGCTTTATAACCTTCTACATTAGATAAAATGCCGTAAGGTGGGTCAGAAAACCAGATAGTACCGTCAGATTTCACAACCAAATCATTTGGCGAATTCAAACGCTTACCAAGATATCGGTCGACCAACGTGATGGTTTCACCGGTTTGCAAGTCGGTTTTCTCAATAGATCGACCACCGTGACTGCAATGCAATAGGTTGCCCTGCAAATCTAGATAATGACCGTTGGTAAAGTTAGCAGGCGAACGCCATACCCTTAGCCCTTCTTCCTCGTTCCAACTTAATATTCTATTGTTAGGAATATCACTCCATAATAGGGTTTGTGAATGATCGAGCCAAACGGGGCCCTCACTCCATGTTGCTCCTGTGCATACTTTTTCTAAGCCTGATTTCCCTAATAAAATTGACTCTATTCTGTCATCAAGTTTTTCCATGGCGATCATAGTTACCTCTACAAGCACTGTAAATAAATCAATAAAATGCCCCTACCAATGACTTGAAAGGGGCATTAAAACGTCAACTATTTCCAAATGGCTTTGTAATGTTCACGATAATTATTATCTGGATCAAAGATATCATTTTGACCGCCATCGAACTGAATATTATCTGGTGTGACTAAGTGAACTGGGGTTGCAAAGCCGCTATCAGCAACGCCAGCAAAGGCTCTGTTTAGTTCATCAACAACTTGCCAGCCATGCATATTCAGTGGCTCTGGTACTGTGCCTACTTGGTTAAAATTAGAGCGAATACGCGAGTAAGCCGATTGACTGCCATCACCAGCGGATATATTGCGGGGGAGCTTGTCAGCAGGTAGGCCCGACGCATTTAATGCCGACCCGATGTAATCAAAATAAAGGTCATTGATCCCCAAAGAGTAAGTCCACTGACCTTGATGACGCTGCAACAAAGAGGTCGTTAGCTGAGGCATGCGTGTTGACGTATCTGATAATGGCGTGTCTTCCACAGAGATCAATGTGCATCCGCTACATTGTTTAATGACATTTGCCATGGCGTCTGATTTTGCTATCGCTACGGCATAAGCTGAATCAGTAAAAATGACAACACCAGCCTTGCCATTGGAGCCTGCCACAGCGGCTAATGCCGCAATCTCAGCCACATCATCTGCACTAGTCGTAATGTTAGAGAAGAGATTTTTGCTTGGAACAGGACCTGGGTTTGGCGCAGAATGCCAGCCTACGACCTTAATACCCTGTTGCGTTGCGGTTTCCAGTGCTGCTGATTGTTCGTTCACATCAAAGCCCCCTAATACAATACCATCCGGTTTTAATGCTATCGCTTGGTTAAACGCCGCGGTACGACCAGATACAGTGCCCTGCCCATCTAGAACACGAACGTTCCAACCAGTCCACACTGCGGCCTCTTCAACACCATTACTAACACCAAGCACACCACCGTTACGCATATCAGATGCTAAAAAAACAATCGTTTTTCCAGACACAGCTTTAGGACCGGTTGTTGGGCCATCCCATGTATTATAAGGAGCCGTGGCCGCTTGAACTTTTGCTTTTGCCATCTCTAAGAAATCATCTGCCTTAGCATTCGTTGCTCCCATGGCAAGTAATATAGATAAACTCAAAGTGCTGTATTTTAAAATTGACTGATATTTTTTCATAACAACCTCACTGGTGTTTTTTGTTTTTATTTCTCGAAGTTAAATATCGAAACCATTCCTGCGTTTCCTTACGCCTTACTACTCACTCTTTTTAATAAGCCGTTTTATACGACCTCCTCGACGCTGAGCGTACCCAGCAATACCGATGGATATTAGTAACGTCGCGCCGTTGAACAAAGGTTCAATGTAAAAGGCACCACCTAGCTGCTGAATACCGGAAATACCCACCGCCAGAATCGAAACCCCAATAAGAGTACCAAGTACATTGACGCGCCCCGGTCTGATCGTCGTTGAGCCAAGAAAAGCGCCAACTAACGCGGGTAAAAGAAATTCTAAACCGACATTCGCTTGACCAATACGCAGTTTCGCTGCCAACAACACCCCAGCAAAAGCGGTTAATAAACCAGAGGTAACAAATGCTCCTATGACATATTTTCGGGCTGGAATACCATTCAAATCCGCTGCTCTTGGATTTGCGCCAATCGCATAGAGGCAACGACCTAGAGGCAAGCGTTCAGTGACAATCCATAGCAAGATAGCAATGCCCATCACGTAGAATGCAGGCGCAGGTAAACCCAAAAAGAAAGCATTTGAAAGTGAATAGAAATCGGCATCCAGTGAACCAATTACCTGACGCCCTCCGGTATACCAAAGTGCAACGGAATAGATCACTGTGCCTGTGCCTAACGTGGCAATGAAGGAATCAATTTTCGCCATTTCAACTAACAGGCCATTCAGAAGACCAAACAGCATGCCACAAACTAGAACGACGAAAACCGCCATTTGCCAACTCATGCCAAATTTGGTTTGAAGGCTAATCGCTAGAATGTGCCAAAGCACAATGCCATAACCAACGGTTAGATCCATCTTCCCCGTCAACATGGGTATCATGGCCGCCAATGCTAAAATCGCGATAATGGATTTATCACTTAAAATTGAGCGTAAATTCAGCATGGTCGGAAAAGTATCCGGTAATAATACAGAAAAAAACAATATCAACAGTAGGGTTAAAATAGGTAAACCATACACGGGAAGATAGCGCCCAATATGGGAAAGTACCCCCTCATTCGCTGAATTTTTATCGTTATGGTCCGGCTCTAATGCCGTAGATTTTATGGAAGTCGTCATCGTCTGCTACTCACTATAATTTTTATTTTAGCCAATCAACTTTTTGTAAGAACGGGGAAAATTAATTAACGGCACCATCTGCCGAAGCCACCTCCAGCATATTGGCAAAGGTCATCTCATTTTCAGTTAACTCTTTATGAATGCGCCCTTTGCTGAACACATAGCAGCGGTTACAAATCTTCTCTATTTCTTCAAAGTCAGTAGACACCACAATCACAGTGAGGCCATTACTAACCGAGGCTTTGAGCAAATTATAAATTTCTGCTTTTGCTCCCACATCGACACCAGCTGTAGGCTCATCCAAAATCAAGACACGCTTATTTAAGTTTAACCAACGCGCCATAATGACTTTTTGCTGATTACCGCCACTAAGATTCTCAATGGTTTGGTCAGGGTCTCTTGGACGCACATCAAAACGATCAATCAAATCGCTCGCAATATTCTGCTCTTTGGATAAAGTGTTTAATGCAAATAATGGAGGGTTACCCAACAAGGGATTAAGAAAAAAATTGTCTTGAACCGACATGGACATCGCAAGATTCTCTGCACGTTCGCCAGCCACATAACCGATACCAGCCTGAATGGCGGCGGAAGTAGAGTCTAGGCTGAGCAATTTGTTATCTAGACGTACTTGACCATTAAATATTGGGTAATCACCAAACAAAGCCCGTCCTACTTCCCCTTGACCACCACCACGCAAGCCAATCAGACCGAGGATTTCACCTTGTTTTACGTGGAAAGAAACAGGGCCAACGTTGCCCGCTTCAAAGTTAGAAACGTCAAGCACAGTTGGCGCGCTAGGGTCTACACTGAGACGCTGGAAATCTTTTTGTACATTCCCCACAATCAGCTCTACTAATGCTTTCGCCTGCATACCCTGAGTGGCGCACTCTGCAACCAAACGACCATCACGCATAATCACCATACTGTCGGAGATTTCCATGACTTCATCTAATCGGTGAGAAACATAAATCATGCCAACGCCTTTCTGACGCAAATCACGAATCACTTCAAATAAGCGTGCCACGTCGGCGGCAGGTAAACTCGCAGTAGGTTCATCAAGAACAAGAATTTTTGCTTTGCAATACACTGCACGCGCAATGGCGATAAGAGACTGTTCTGCACGCGATAAGCGAAATACTCGAGTACGTGGATCAATGTCTGCGTTAACACTGGCTAACGCCTCTGCGGCACGCGCGTCCGTTGCTTGCCAATCGATTAAGCCAAACTTTTTACAATATCCCATGGATAACGCCATGTTTTCTGACACTGTCATCCAATCCACTAAACCTAGGTCCTGATGAATGAAAGCAATTTCATCATGATGTCTGTTTTTTTGATCTAACTTGATACCTTGATAGAGGATCTCACCCTGATCTTCTTGATAAATACCCGCTAAGGTTTTGATCAAAGTCGATTTACCTGCACCATTTTCCCCCAATAACGCCACGACAGAATGCGAGCTTACGTTAAAAGACACATCATTCACGGCCAAACTATTGCCAAAACGTTTGCTCACATTCTTAAACTGCAAAAGAGATGTTACTGACTTTTGTTGTTCACAAGCTTCCAACATGACCTCTCCCCACTTACATTATTTTTATTGTTAAGTAATCGATGTCTATTAACGCTGATATTTATCCGTCTTACTGTGTGAGTTGTTGAATCTGACTCCAAATATCAGGGTGAATATCAATGCCACCGGCTTTTTCATGCTTGTCGATAAAGGCTTGTATTTTGGAGCCTGCTATGGAGACTTCACCACTTTCAGCGGATTCTGAGGCAAGAACGTAATCACGAATACGCTGCATTTCGGTTGCAAACTGAGCTTTTTCTATGGTTTTGCTTAGATCAATGGCAATGAGGAATTGCGACACACCAAATTCGCCGTCTTGGTCTTCTGTAATGGCAGGAACAGAACGCCCACCAGTAATGGCGGTAAGCATCATATCGAGTACGATGGACATAGAAGAGCCTTTCCAAAAGCCCATTGGTAAAACACGTTTATTTTCCCAAATAATATGAGGATCTTTAGTCAAATTACCTTCATTGTCATAACCGCCCACAACAGGTAATTCTTTATCGGCTAGAACGTGATTTTGTAACTGACCATAAGAAAATTGAGACATTGAGCAGTCAACCAATACTGGTGGATCACCTGCTATTGCCATAATTAACGGATTGGTTCCAATACGGTGATCTTTCCCCCCCCAAGCAGGCATCACAGCAATAGAGTTGGTCGCCGCAATACCAGCAAAGCCTTGGCGAGCCATTTCTAATACGTAAGCTCCACCACGCATCCAATGATTTGAATTGCGCATACCGACCATGCCAATACCATACTCTCGGGCCAGTTCCATGGCACGATCAGCACAAATTAAACCATTCAAAACACCCGGCCCATAATGACAATCCCACTGCTCTAGTGCGCCCATCTGATTAACACATTCTGGGATAGCATTGAGCTGAATTTGCCCTTTATCTACTTGACCAATAAAGACCGGAAAACGATTGATACCATGAGAGTAAACCCCTTCATTCGCCATATCTGCGAAACCTGTCGCTAGACGTTTAGCCATGTCAGACGCCATGTCTCGAGATAAGAGGATTTTTTCATACGTATTTTGAAGTTGTTCTACCGAAATGATAGGCATAATAAGCGCAACCTTAATTCCGCATTACGGAATATATTGTTATTGTATTTCCGTATAATGACACAAAGTCAGAATATGTGAAGCTTTTTTAATCAACTTTTATGTTTTTTATTCACAGACAAAGCCAATCGCTTAATTTTTAAATAAACATTAAGCGATTGGACATCGAGGAAGGGCATTTGAAAAAAAGGGGAAGAGACAATTCATCAGTATTGTTCTTTATCAGAGCAAACGATTCATCCCTTAATAGACGCAACTAAAGCGGTAAACCAGATTCATGAGCAATACGTTCAAGCGTGGCCTTGGCATGAGCAATGTCTTCATACCAATGGTCATTCTGCGCCCACATTTCTATGACAAAAGGCGCCGCATAGTCTATTTCTGCCAGCGTTTTAAAAATGGCATGAAAGTCAACTTCACCTTGACCAATAACCAAATCACGGAACTGCCCTTTGCACTCAGGTGAGACGCGCAATGTGTCTTTGAGATGAATTTGTACAATATGATCTTGACCAAGTTTTAACTCCGTTGGCACATCATGATTCCAGCCAGAAATATTGCCCACATCCGGATAAGCCATAAAAAACGGAGAAGGAATTTCGCGTTTCAGCACCTCAAACTTGCTCAAGGAGTTTAAATACGGCGTATCCATGATCTCTACACCGAGTAAGACACCCGCTCTCTCAGCCATTTTGACAGCACGTTGCATACCTTCTACAAAACGACGATGAGTTTCTTTTGACTGCGTTTCATAATAAACATCGTAACCCGCCATCTGAATACAACGAATACCAAGTTTATAAGCCAATACAATGGCCTTTTCCATAATCTCAAAGGCACGCTCCCTTACCTTATCGTCCATCGAGCCAAAAGGGTATTTACGGTGGGCACTCAAACACATCGATTGCAGTGGCATATCCAGTTCAATGCAAAGATTTCTGAGCGCATAAATGTCTTCATCAGACCAATCCAAGCGGGCTTGTCGGTCCACGGTTTCGTCGACCGATATTTCAAGAAAATCAAAACCTAACGCTTTGGCATTAACTAAACGCTCACGCCAGCTCAGCTCAGCAGGCATTGCTTTTTCATAAATACCCAGACGGAACTTCTTTGCAAAATTAATCACAGCATCACCTCAAAATAGTTTTGCCTCGATGAGCTTGGCTGTTTTTGCTATCGTCTCAGCCAAAGAATCAAAGCCTAATCGAGCCATCTTAGGCGTCAGTGATGACACACTAATGGCGTAAATGGGCATTCCATCTTTATTGAAAACTGGAATGGCTACGCAGGAAATACCTGCTTCATTTTCTTCATCATCAATTGCAAAACCTCGCTCTCTGACTCGCTCCAACTCTTGAAAGAATGCGCCTTTCTCCAAGATGGTATTTTCCGTTAGCTGTCGCATTGTGTTGTGATTACGCTGCCAGTAAGCTTCGCGTATCTGGTCTGAGGCGAAGGCTAAAAAACATTTACCCGCGGCTGAACAGTAAGCAGGCGAATGCAAGCCAATATAGGTTCGAGTACGAAACGAAGCATTGCTTGGTTCTAACTTGTCTTTGAAAAGGATGTTATCCCCATCAAACGCCAAGAAATTTACCGTTTCATTAATGACATCAAGCAATTGCGTTAAATAAGGTTTCACAAAACCAGTCACATCTGAATTTAACGCCACCTGCCCCACATGCAATAGCTTCATCGTTAGTCGATAATCACGACCACTGGATAGCTGAGTGACATAGCCCGCACTTTCATATGTTGAAAGAATGCGATGGGCTGATGACTTGGTCATCCCTGTTTGCTTAGCAATCGTCTGCAATGACGCACCATTGGGAAATTGACCTAAAAACTCCAATACACTTAACGATTTTAGAAGTGACTTTATTTGTTCACTCATTCATACCTACCAATATTTTTCAATTTCATTATGGAAGGATTCAGCAATCGAACGTCCTTCTTCACTGACCAATGCACGGCCTGCAATAAAAGACTTCACTTTAAGATCTTTAAACAAATACAAATCTTCAGGCACAATGCCACCCGTGATAGATAATTCGATGCCTAAATCCGATAACGCTTTCATTTTTATTAGATCTTCTTGCGTCCATGTCACACCCGCTAATTCAGCGTCTCTTGAACGATGATAAATAGCTTGTGTAATGCCCATCTCAACCCAATCCTTAGCATCCTCTAATGTCCAGTGACCATATAGCTCAATTTGAATTTCACCAGAACATTCTTCAGCCACTTTATAGGCTGCGCGAATGGTCTCTATGTGTGCTGCTGCACTCACAGTGACCCAATTAGCGCCTGCCGCCAATGCCATTTTCGTTAAAATAGCACTGGCATCGGTGATTTTCATATCACAAACAATAACATGTTGCGGGTATTTTTCGCGCAGCAAAGTGACACTTTTCACCCCATGAGCGAATGCCAAAATAGTACCTATTTCAATAACATCCACATAATCGGCAATATTTTCTACAGATGCCATCGCTGTCTGTATATCAGTGGCATCTAATGCGATCTGCAATAAAGGTTTAGTCATAGCGATTCCTTCAATAATGAACATTTTAATTAGGCTTTTTCAAACTTTTGACTTTCGAATTCTTTGCTCTCAAATTCTTTAAAGAGACTAACTAGCTGCAAATAACGCTGATACTTGTATTGGTAAGCTTGATAGTGACGTGGATTAGGCTCTATTCGTTTCGTCTGAATGTTCATCGCAGCTAAGCCCAATTCAATGCTAGCGTATTCACCAATGCCCACCATTGCCATCAACGCCGCACCTAAAGACCCCGTTTCTTCGATACTAGGAATTTCCACCGACATTCCCGTTAAGTCCGCAAGCATTTGCATCCACACCTCAGAAGTCGTTGTCCCTCCCGTCACTCTAAGAACAGAAGCACGAGGAAAACGGGCACGCATTCGGTCTAAATGAAGGTTATGACAGAACAGAATTCCTTCCCAAATAGCTTGAATCAAATGACCTTTGGTGTGATGGGCTTGTAAACCATAAAAGCCTGATTTAATACCCAACCCCATGTTGGAACCATAAAGAAAAGGCACAAAAAATAATGAGCTCCTTGCTACAGGCAGCGCCGCCACCAATGCCTGATTCCCCAAATGGTCAATTTCACCATTTTTGCCTAGGTAATCATGAAACCACTCATAATTGCTTGCTGACGTTGGACTAGCATCATGAATAATATATTGCTTATCCAAGACATAGTGACCATACACATAGTTGTAATTCGACTCTTTTATGTCTGATTCAGAAGGAATACCAGTCGCAATACCTGAGGTCACAGCCCAAGTACCTGTCACATAATTAAGAGTTTCCTCATTAGCATTAATACCAGAGCAAATCGCAGTCGAAACAACATCAAACAAGCCCCCAAACACCGGAGTACCTGCCTCTAAACCAGTTTCTTCAGCCACTTTTTGAGTGACATAGCCCGCAAGCTCATCAGGTTTAATAATCGGAGGAAGTGCAGAAAAAACTTCCTCAATACCAAACACTCTCAGCAATTCAGGATCGTATTCACCGCGAGTAGCATTAAAAAAGTTACTCTCTGATATATTGGTTAATTCAGCGGCGATATTACCGGTCAGGCGATAACGTAGATAATCGTGCGCCATCAAAATAGCACCGATTTGTCGATAGTTTTCCTCTTCGTTGTCTTTTAACCAACGCACAATAGAAACAGGATGCCCTGTCCATAAGGTTTGTAGTGTCATCGGATAAATGGCTTCAGGGATTTTGTCTTCTTGCCACTTTTTCACAATACCAAGGGATCTGGAATCCGACGAGATAATACCATTGCGTAAATTTTCGCCCTTTTTATCTAACAGATATACCCCTTTTCCTTGGGCTGAAATACTCAAGCCTTTTATATCCGCAGCTGCAATATCAGCAGATTGAAGCAGTTTAACAATGGCGGATTTCGCGTCACTCCATAAATCGTCTAGGGCACGTTCTACCCAGCCTTGTTGCTCGTTAAGCACTTTCGCAGACACTTTCGCAATGGCTATTTGCTTACCATTACTGTCTAACAAAGCCGCTTTCATAAAGGTACCGCCAGAATCTAAGCCAATAAAATAATTCATCGGTCTTCTCCTTCAGACAGAAAAAGCTGATCTATTAAGTCCGCTAACACCCAATCATCATCGTTCGTTGCTGCGGTGACTCTATCCGCTAACTGCTGTATAGCCTCATCAGCATTCAACATAGCAACGCCCATTCCAGCCAACATCAACATAGAGATGTCGTTATGGTGATCACCAACAGCCACTACTTGCTCTGCTAAGATGTCTTTTCCTTCTAGGTACTTAGCTAAAGCAGCGCCTTTAGTATTACCAATTCGTGCAAAATCTATTCGATTTGTCCAAGAATATTCCCCATTAAAGTGCTGCTGCACAAAAGGCAATCCGGCAAAATGATCAGCACTCTTACCCTCAACAACAAATTTCCACACATGAGGATGGTGTTCAATTTCGTGATGAAAATCGTTAATTTTATGTATTTGCGGACGATTTTCTCTTGGAAAGGAATTTGCCCATTCAGATAACGATTCCACATATGGCAAAGGACGATATTTCGAGTGAAGCATGGCATTAGTAACATACATAACTGTCGTCAAATCATGCTCTGCGGCGAGCGAAACAAACTGTCTCGCTACGTCTTTTTGCAAAGCATTGTGTTCTACCACTTGCTCATTTTGATAATCGTAAACATAAGTACCATTACAGCAAATAATCGGTGTTGTCAGGCCCAGCTGCTGATAATAAGGCCTCGCTGTCGTATGGTGCCGTCCTGTTACTATTAGAACGGGGATGTGCTCGGCTAAGATGCGAATTTTTTCAATCAAGATAGGACTAATAGTACGATCAGATTTTAGGACAGTTCCGTCTAAATCAAGCGCCAATAATTTATACATAATCTCTACTTCTTTTGACCATAATAAGCATTCTTGCCGTGCTTACGCATGTAATGTTTATTCAGTAGTTCGTCTTGTACTTTGATTTGCTGATTCAACGCCCGAGTGCCAATCGCCATCGCAGAGATTTCTTCTAACACCACGGCATTATGAACGGCATCAAATGCATTTTTTCCCCAAGAAAAAGGCGCATGGCCAGAAATAATGGCACCGGGAACCGCCTCTTCATTAATACCTCGTCGGTGGAACTCCTCAATGATCACAAAGCCTGTATTCTTCTCGTAATCATTCGCAATTTCATCAGCTGTCAACATTCTAGTGCAGGGAATATCACCGTAGAAATAATCCGCATGAGTCGTGCCTAAGGCAGGAATATCTAATCCTGCTTGCGCCCATATAGTCGCATGGCGTGAATGGGTATGAACAATACCGCCAATCGTTGGAAACGCTTTATAAAGCTCTATGTGCGTCGCAGTATCGCTCGATGGATTCAGACTCCCTTCAAGGCGCTGCCCATCTAGATCAATGATGACAATATCGTCGACCGTCATTGCACTGTATTCCACACCAGACGGCTTAATCGCAATCACACCTCTGTCTCGATCAATTTCTGACACATTGCCCCATGTGAAGGTCACTAGACCATATTCAGGTAGCTGTAAATTGGCCTTCAATACTCTTTCTTTTAATGTCTGATACATGATGATTCTCGAAAAATAATCTGCATATAAGGATTTTCTAGCTTATTTAAAACGCCTCTAAACTCGGCACTTAAACGAATAGAAAGCACCGAGCCAAGGCTTTATGACTACTTTGATGCGGCTAAAATATCGTTGATCATTTTGTCACCATGCTCTTTAATAAAGGCATCCCAAACAGGCTTAACGGCTTGCTGGAAAGCCGCACCATCGACATCTCGGTTGACTTTCATGCCATCTTTTTCCAATTGAGCAATCATAGAATCTTCTTTTTCAATACTCAGCTTGCGCTGCATATCAACAGCTTCCTGCGCGACCTGCGTGATAATCGATTGATTCGCAGGGCTTAATTTATTGAAGGACTTTAAGTTCATCGTGAAGGCAAGAGGCGAATAAGCGTGTTGAGTCAAACTTAAGAATTTCTGCACTTCATAAAACTTAAAGGACAAAGTCACGCCGATAGGATGATCTTGTGCATCAACAACACCTGTTTCTAGTGCGGTATAGAGCTCCGAAACCGGAATTTGGGCCGGATTCGCACCTAACATATTAAACATATCGTTTAAGGCTTTAGAATTATTGACCCTCATACGTAAGCCTTTTACATCAGCGGGAGTACGAATTGGCCCTCGGCTATTGGTCACATTACGATAGCCATTTTCTGGATAACCTAGACCTTTTAAATCAAAGGCTTCCATTTGTTTAGAGACAGACTGACCTACCTCTCCATCTAACACTTTGTAAGCAGTTTGGCGATCAGGAAACATAAAAGGCAAGGTAAATGCAGCCGATTCAGGTAATAAGCCTGAGTAGTTATTCAATCCAACAATGGAGAAGTCTACCAACCCAAAACGTGTGCTCTGAATCATTTGCTCGTCATTACCAAGCTGACCCTGAGGAAAGATATTGATTTTCACATCACCGTTCGTACGAGCCTCTACCTCTTTCTTAAAAAAAACGGACATATCTTGTTGCAGATCTGACTCGGGAGCAGCATGAGCTAACTTTAATGTCGTCTCTGCAAAACCTGAATTTGATAAAACAGCACACGAAACAACGGATACCAGACCAACACCTTTAAATAATCTTTTTATTGTTTTCATTATTTTCTCCTTGGGTTATCCAATAATAAATTTCATCGGAACAGTGATGATGCTAGGAAATACTATGAAGAGTATTAACAGCAAAACATAAGCGCCTATGAAGGGTAAAATGCCCTTCACAGAGGTGGAAATAGAGACTCGAGACACGCCGCACACGACATTTAAAACCGTGCCAACAGGAGGCGTAATTAGGCCAATCGAGGTGTTAATAACAAACATTAAGCCAAAGTAAACCGGATCAATCCCCGCCATTTTGACGATCGGCATTAACAACGGAACTAGAATTAAAATTGTCGGACTTAAATCCATCACCATACCGACTAAGAAAACCAGCAACATAATCACTGCCATTAACAAACGAGGGTTGTCTATCATAGGGGCTAGAATTTCAGCCAGTTGTTGAGGAAGTTGTGCCACAGTAATCAACCATGCAGCGACCATGGCACACCCAACCAAAAACATCACCATCGCTGTAGAACGCCCTGCCCGACCCAGTACGTAATACAAACGTTTGAAGCTCAGCTCTTTATAGATAAAAGCGGATACGAAAATAGCGTACACAGCTGCGACAACCGCGGCTTCTGTTGGAGTAAATATACCGAAACGAATACCACCCAAAATGATAATCGGAAGAAACAATGCCCAAATTCCGTCTTTTAACGCTGCCACTTTCTCTTTTACAGTGGCTTTTTTCTGTAGTATCAAATTCTCTTTGCGGACAATGAAACTCCATAGAAACACCAGTGTCACACCCATTAATAAGCCAGGAACAATACCGCCAATAAACAAGTTTTTAATGGAAATACCACCCGCAACACCAATCAAAATGAGCGGAATAGACGGTGGTATAACTGGGGCAATAATGCCACCAGACGCCAACAAGCCGATGGATGAGCCTTCTGGATAATTGGCTTTCTTCATCATTGGATAGAGGATACTGACCAAGGCAGCCGCATCTGCTACCGCTGAACCAGACAAACCAGCTAATAAAATAGAAGTGAAAATTGCGACATAACCCAATCCACCTTTACGATGTCCCACAAAAGTATTAGCAAGACGCACAATACGTTCAGAAAGACCACCTGTCGCCATTACCTCCCCTGCGATCAAGAAGAAAGGAATCGCCAACAAGGTAAAGCTGTCTACACCGCCAATCAGTGCCTGGGACAAAATGTCTGCACTAAACAAATCCATATGTAGCATTAGCGCCATAGAAGACAGCAATAAAGCAAAAGAAACAGGCAGGCCCAGTAAAATAGATAAGATCAACACGCCAAGAAATATAAACAGTGTCATTCATCATCCTCCTGTTCCAATAACCAGCTAGGATTAAAGATTCGAACCAGAGAAATCAGACCAATCAGCAAACCTGAAATCACCCCAGCTAGTGCAAATAATGCCGATGGTAGACCTGTTAACGGAGAGATATTATGCCAATTGGCTAAGGTTTGATTTAACGCACCAATGAATAACATGCTAGATGAAACGAGAATAACCAACCAAATAAGTCGGTTTAAAATCGGCACGGCAGATGGAAAAAAACGTTCAGAAAATTCTGTTACGGCAAGATGCTCTCCCCGACGCAACACAACGGCAGCTCCCAACAAAACAATCCAAACCAGACCTAACCGCGATAATTCAACAGATGAACGTATACCTGATGAAAAACCATAACGCAGAACCACATTGGTAAAGACCAGTACCACCATCACAGCCAAAATACTTGTGATCAGTATGTCAATAATCTTCCACATCCACTTTATTATTTTTTTCATGGTGTAAAACCTCTAAAAACTGAATGGGAAATCCCATTAACTGCTTTTTATACTTATTATTTTCGTTTGATCGTTTACTGTCAGAGTGTAGAAAACAGTAAAATCGACAAATATTCCGTAATTCGGAATAATTTAAAACGATATTCCCGTATAATGACACAAAAATAAATTAAGTGAAGCTTTTCTGTACAGTTTTTTAGAAATTTGCGACTTAAGAAAAATAGACATAAAAAAACTGCCTATCTTGATCACAAAAGATAGGCAGTTCAGTAGCGTGCATTAAAAGCGTATTTTATAGATCATTAAAGACATGACCCTAAATGAACTACCGCTTCTTCAAGATACCGCTCGCAATGACGACACCAACGCTGACGAAGATGAGTCCGGCGATAGAATAGCCTTCTAGGTGTTCGCCAAGGACTGGGATGGCGATGAGCGCGGCAAGAACTGGGGTAAATGCGCCGATGGCGGCCATATTTTCAGCGCCAAGTTTTTGGATGGCGTAGCCGTAGGAGAATCCAGTCATCAAGCCGACGAGTAAGCTTTGCACAAGGATTTGCCCTGCTAACATGTCCCAAGACGCCTCAGCCAAGCCACTGGAAACCAGACCTGTTGTCCATAAGATAGCCAAAGCAATGAATGATACCAAGCCCATCAGCGCGGTTGAGGCTAATGGTGGTAAGCCAGCAATCCGTAAACTGACGGTATACACCGCCCAGAAGAAGCTCGCAGCTAGCAGTAATAAATCACCTTTCCATGTGTTTTCTGGCGCGGTTAGTAGTGACAAGCTGAACAAAACCAGAACGCCAGCACAGACAAAACTCAAGCCTATTTTACGCTCACGGCTGACTTTTTCTTGATAGAAAAGCACGGCCAATAAGGTCACAAAGAAAGGAAAGGCACCAAGGATTAATAAACCTGCGTGAGACGCTGGCGCGTATTTCAAACCGGTCGCACTGAGATAGAAAAACGGTAAGCCTGCACCACAGACGATACCTAACAAAAGTATCGGGGAAACGGCTTTCACTTGTGCTCTAGCGCGCCATAAGAAAGGAAACAGTAATAATGCTGGCGGAGAAAATCGCAGGATACCCAAATCGAAAGCGGTCAAAGTGTTGGTCATGCCAGCACGCATACTGACCAACCAAGAGGCCCAAATCAAAATGCTCACGAACGCGGCACAGAGACCAAGACGAAAACCCCAACCCGTGGCGTATTGTTTGTATTTTGGTGGTTCTTGAGCGGATATTGATGATGTGTGTTGTGTGACTGTTTGCGGCATAACCACCTCGCGGGAAATCGATAGCTTTATTATCCGCTCTCATCCGCGAGCATGTCCTTGCTATTTGACCTCATAAAAGGCTATTTTTTAGCATATAACACTCAATTAAAACCAATTAATTACTAAGTATGCCAATATGGACAAAACCGATCTAGACATTCTCTCCCATTTACAATCCGATGGCCGTCTGACCAACGTTGCCCTAGCGGAAGAAATTCATCTATCGCCCTCGCCTTGTTTACGCCGCGTTAAGCAATTAGAAGACACTGGTGTGATCGAGGGTTATCACGCTCGCATTGATCGCCAAAAAGCCGGATTTTCTATGACGGTGTTTGTGGAAGTGCGTTTAAAAAGCCATGCCGGCGACAAACATATTGTGTTTGAAAAAGCGATTTTGGAGATGGAAGACATCATCAGCGCGCATTTGGTGTCTGGCATTGCAGACTACCGGCTCGAAGTGGTCGCGGTGGATCTACAAGATTACGAGCGTATTTTGAAAGCCTTGCAGTCCTTGCCTCATGTCAAAGACATTCAAAGCCACTTTGCCATTCGTTCAGTGAAAACGGCGGCACCATTGCCTCTAAAGAGAATATCGTAAACATCATTACTCAGACTATAAATACAGAAGCAGCTTACCTTTCGATAAGCCGCTTCCTTCTTAAAATGCAAAACACTAAACTTTGAAACTACCCACTTGTTGATCAAGGGCTTTGTACAATTTGGTAATGTCTTTGGACTGCTGTTGAATAAGGTCCGATACCGACTGAACAGAATCTGTTTGGTCTTTCAACGATACCATGTTGCGATTAATGTCATTAGAAACAATCGATTGCTCTTGAGTCGCCTGTGCTGTCTGGGCAGCCATTGCTTGAACTTTTGCAAATGACGCCTGTATACCATTAAATATTTTAGTCACTTCACCAAAGTTGGTAACCGTAGACTCTGCATTGTCACGACTGTTTTGAATCGCTTTAGAGGATTCCGTTACATTGATTTTTAGCTGTTCAATCATGCCTTCAATTTCATTGGTGCTGTCTTGGGTTCGGGTTGCCAAGGTACGAACTTCATCCGCAACCACCGCAAAACCACGACCTTGCTCGCCCGCACGGGCGGCTTCAATTGCCGCGTTCAACGCCAATAAATTAGTTTGCTCGGCAATATTGCGAATCACTTCCAAAACAGAAGCGATACTTTCTGAACTCTTTTGTAGCTCACCAGAACGGCCAAGGGCAAGTTCTATATCAGCCACTAACGTTGTAATGGCGTGTTGTGATTTGTTGACTGCTGCCATTCCATTTTGTGTCAAATTATTAGAATTCTTCGCTTCGTCTGCGGTATCACGAGCTACCGTCGCCATTTGTTGATTGGACATATCCATTTGATGGCCTGCACTCACTATGGAAGCCGAAGCATTCGCTAGTGCGGTCGTAATTCCAGACGTCTGTTTTGCAACATTATTAAGTTGCCCCGTCATGTCGCCCAAGGAATCAGACTGCTTATGGATGTTGGCAATGATCCCTCTTAGACGATCCACAAAGTCGTTAAACTCTTTGGCAAGATCACCTAGCTCATCGTCAGTCGAAAACTTAATACGCTGCGTTAAATCGCCATCGCCCTCGGATATTTCACGAATACGATGCGCCAAGTATGTCACTTGATTTGCTAGCGTTTTAGGGGTTCTGTAGCTGAACCAAGCGGCCATCAACAAAGCAAGCGTCACGATAACCAGCGCAAACTCTTCAAAAGCAAAAACTTGTTCTTCTATACGCTTCTTGGATAAATCTGCATGGTTGTTGACCGCTTCACCGGCTTTGTCTAGCATATTCCGCAACGCTTGGAAGTCTGTATTGGCTTTTTGTTCTGCGGCATCAAATCCTGGCTCACCCGGCTTCAGAGCCACAAACGCATTTGACGCATTTAGCCAAGTATTGAAGGCTCTTTCAAACTCTCCTAAAGATTGATAAACCTGTGGCTCATTCGCTAAATACTGGCGAAATAAATTAAAACGATCTTTTACCTGCTGTGCATTTTCAACACGATCTTTTTCTTCATTAGCAAGATTGCCAATGCCAACCACAATTCGTTGCTCTGCAAGCTTGGCTTGGTAAAGGTCGCGATCCGCGTTTAAAATGGCAGCTGAGGCTTTTCCATAGGATTCAGCTTGTGCATTTAGAGCGGCGTTTAGTTGATTAATGATGTATCCCATCGATACGGATGCAACAATAAAGATAACACTCATAATCAAAACAGGTACCGAACTTTTTACTCTGATAGAATTTAAACGCATTGCTTTGTCTCCTAACAAAAACTATCGCTTTTACACATATGATTAATGATAGAGTTGTTGATGCCTGAGAGGCAATGTGGATTAACAATTACCTACATTTATACTGAACTAAATAACGTATTAATACGTTTCTATTGACTTAACTCAATAAAAAACTAACTCATTGACCTTATTAACTTTATTTAAATGAAAAGCAAACTTTACCGATTGATAAAAATAGCGCTAAGCCGCAAAAGATCGCTTAGAAAATGAGAGCAGGATGGCAAGTTTTTTCTGATAAAAACCATGAAAAGAGTATTTCAAAACATGACTTTTCCAACTCATAGCGCCAAACTTGCTCTAGCCGCTTGGTTAGAAACACACACCGAGTTTCGGCTACCCACTCACGCAAACGATCTGTCTAGTGCCCTCAAAGAGCTGGAAACCTCACCTCAATCCACCAGCTACCTAGCTCAGTTTATACAATTAAAACTCTACTTTAATCGTGCGATTCTAGGTTTACTGGTCGTCTGTTTGTTGTTGGGTTTTATGGCGGTTCCGCCCGCTTTTGCGACAAGCCAATCCAATCAGGTGAATATTTTCTGGCTGTTCATTATCTTATTAGGATTTCATGCCCTAAATTTTGTCATTTGGTTTGTCACTATGATAGCCACCATGAGACAAAACACAGAAAGCAAAGGTATGTTGCTAGGTCTACTGATGTTTCTTAACAAAAAGCTAAGTAAGCACTCACATATCAATACTAACGTAAGTGCCGCTTACCTACACTGGCAGTGCGCCACGCGATCAAATAAGTGGTTAGTTAGCAGTATTTCTCACGGCGCGTGGGGGTGCTATTTGTTAGCCGGCTGGCTTATGACCTTACTCCTATTACTGACTAATCAAGTCAATTTTGTCTGGGAAACCACGTTATTAAGTGATGGTGCTTTTATTCAATTAACACAAGCCTTAAGCATTATTCCTCAGTGGTTTGACATTACTCTGCCAAATCAATTTGATATCCTTGTTAGCCGAGTGGATCTCGTTGCGCAAACGGCTAGCACAAGACAACATTGGGCGAACTTCTTGCTCGCAAGCATTATGTTTTATGGCGTCCTGCCTAGGCTGATTTTCACTGTTTTCTGCTTGAGCATGTATCACATTAAACGTGTGACACAACCGCTTAGCACTCAGGAAAAAATCATTCAAAATCGCTATCGCCAACCAGAAAGCCAGCGCCGCACTGTCCTAGATGCGGATCATCACAGGGTCGAAAGTGGCTCTAAAAATATGGACGAAGCGCATAAGAACACGCTTCCAGACAGCGCCTATTCACACAACTGGGCTTTATTTGAATGGAGCCAAGACAAGCCTGAGTGCTTACACTCAGCCTCCGCCGTGTCTTTATTAAACAGCCGAGAAGAACAGGATCGCTTTTTAGCCTCGCCCAGCGATGAGCCTATGTATGTTCTGGTCAATGCTGGACAGAGTCCTGATCGTGGCACACGACGCTTTTTCTCGCGAGCGGCCACGGTATATCCTTCGTTATTGATGGTGATAGCGGAAGATAACAACGCCACATTTCTCGAAGACTGGCAGCGCCTCGCCAGAGAAACACGCCTTCACTCTTCACAACTCAAGCAAAAGGACTAAGCCGTGTCGATTTCCCTTTTAGTGGTTGGCCACGCGAACACAGGAAAAACCTCTTTGATCCGTACTTTACTGCGCAAACAAGATTTTGGTGAAGTGAGTGACAGAGCCGGAACCACTCGCCACGTAGAAAGCGTTAAGATCAAAATCGGCCAACAATCCGCCATCACCTTGACCGACACCCCAGGGTTTGAAGATTCTATTGGTCTTTGGCAAATCCGCCATTCAGACGCCCTTCGTTCTTATCAAGGCGCGGACTGGTTACTGCCCTTTTGTGAAAGTTCGTTCGCACGGGAAGAATTCGAACAAGAAGCGAAAATTCTAAAACAATTAACGAAAGCCGATATCATTTTATACGTGATTGATATCCGCCAAGCACCGTTAGGCAAATACCTTGATGAGCTGGCCTTGCTGGCCAGCGCCAATAAACCCATTATTCCTATTTTGAATTTCAGTGCATCGACCAGTGCCCATATGGAAGCATGGCGTAGTGTCCTCGCTGAACGCCATTTGCATGCCGTCATAAAGTACGACACGGTGGCGTTTTATTTTGAAGATGAGAAGCGCCTCTATCAAAGTATTCAAAGCTTAATGCCTGAGGACTATGACACTCTAGCTCATCTTATTAAATCGCGCGAAGACGCCGCCCAACTGCGTAAAACCATGGCAAGCCATCAATTGGCAGGATTGCTATTAAAAGCTGCCAGCACTCGTATTGAATGCACCTGTTATCCACCGACAGACGATGACTCGCAGATGTTTGAAAATAAAATACGCACACTAGAGAGTCACTTTATCCGTCAACTTTTGCGACTTTATGAATTCCAAGAAGAAGACTTAGTAGCCACACCGCTGGCCATTCAAAATGACCGCTGGCAACAAGATATATTTGCTAAAGAAACACTGAAAGAGTGGGGAATAGAGAGCGGTACCAGCGCGTTAACAGGGGCGGCAATTGGCGCAGGCATTGATGTCATGTCGGCAGGATTAACGCTAGGAACAGCCACAACCATTGGCGCTTTACTCGGCGCGACGTGGAAAACAGGACAGCATTATAAAGACACCCTGAAAAGCAAGCTGACAAAGCGCTACTTCTTGTGCTTGGATCACGCAACTCTGACACTCTTGTGCTTACGAGGACTCAGTGCCATTCACCACTTACATCAGCGTGGTCATGCTACACAAAAAGCTTATGAGCTCAATGCTCAAACGCAAAATGATGACTTAATTGCTCACATAAAACCGTATTGGAAACAGGCCCAACAGCACCCAGAGTGGGCAACACAAGAGCTGTCGGATAGCCACCCGAGCTTGCAAAAGTTACAAAGTCACTTAGAAAAAACGCTTGAGAAAAATACCAATTAACGATTAGTGAGCCTGCTGGAGTTCGCGATCTAAACGTTGCTGAGTGTCGTGCATCTGTTGCTCGCATTGTTTCATTAAGCTTACTACGTCGATCTCTTGTAATCCTGAGGTCTCAATCGGTGGTAACATTTCAACCAGTACTTTGCCATTGTCCCAACGGTTTAACTGCACTTGACCGTGGGTACTACTACATACCACCGGTACAATCGGAACGCCCGCTTGTACCGCGGCATGAAAAGCCCCCCGTTTGAAAGGCAACCAGCCGCGCCCTCGACTGCGAGTACCCTCTGGAAACATCCAAATAGACAGTCCCGTTTTTGTCATGCTAGAGACAATCTGATCAATGGTGGCAATCGCTTGTCGCCGATTTTCTCGATTAATCAGGAAGTTACCACTGGCCCAATACAAAATACCAAAGAATGGAATCCAACGTAGGCTGGTTTTACCCACGGTCACAACCCCTTTTGGCACAACCACAGCCAAGGTAAATAAATCAAAGTTATTCTGGTGATTCGCCACGTAGACGGCTTGAGGAATATTTTTTGCGGCTTGCGCCACTCGACCTTCAACCGATAAACCAAACAGAGGACCTACTTGCGCAAACACTCTACCCAAATAATACACACGATTTTTCGACCATAACGTCAGCAGGCAAAACACTATGCCAAACAGTGTTACCCCAAAAACCAGCAATAATAGCAATGTCATCCGTAGCAAAAGCAACATATTGGTGCCAACCTTCCTTAACAGCTTGAAAGATTCATTATTGCACACCTCAGACAACGACCGTTTTTCCAATACCGTCGCGAAATAATCGCCTAGGGATGTACGTTTTAGTGCTTATGAAAAGCCTCGCGCCACTTATAAAACTCCTCTGCAATCAGAGGTTTGGAATAAAAATAGCCCTGTATCTTATCACAATGATATTGGTTTAAAAGCGCCACACCTTCTGCATTTTCAGCGCCTTCCGCTGTTACTTGGAAGCCCAAGCTATGGGATAAATCGATAGTGGCTTTGGTAATAAATTCATCGCCTTTATTGGTATCAATGTATTGAATAAAGGCGCGGTCAATTTTCACTTCATTCACGGGCAATTCACGCAAATACGATAACGAAGACTGGCCAGTACCAAAGTCATCAATAGCAAGATGAATACCCATTTTTTGCAGAGCATTTAAGACATTAATGACTTTCACACGGTCTTTCATCACCGCACTTTCCGTGACCTCTAAGGCCAATGCCCGCGTCGGCAAATCATTCGCTTTTAACGCCTCCGACACCATAGTCGGCAGTTGCTCATCCAACAGATCCAAAGCAGATAGGTTCACCGCCACACGAATTTCGTCGCCTTGAGACCACCATACGCTCAACTGTGCTAGGACGGTATTAATCACCCATTGAGTCAGCTGCTGAATGTTACCAACACGCTCCAATAAACCAATAAACTCATCTGGTGGAAGAAAGCCTAATTCAGGGTGAATCCAGCGAATTAAGGCTTCCGCTTCATGACAATCATTTAATGCCACACCCACTTTAGGCTGATACACCACAAACAATTGATTGGATTGCAACGCCATTGGTAGATCACGAATAATCGTTAACTGACGACGGTGGTTTTCATCCTGACCTACTTCATAAAACACGCATAACTCATTCGAATCTCTCGCTTCATCGGCCACAATATCCAATCGTCGCATTACGCTATTGACACTCGACGTTGCATGCTCAAACGGCAATACTGCAATACTGATGTCCAAACGAATACCTGAACCCGTTTCCACTTCAAACTCTTCATTGAACAAACACTTTAAATCAATACAATCGTCTACAGTAATGGGACGGTCGAGAATCAATAAGAATTTGTCGCCACTTAATCGCGCCAACATACTGACTGACGACCATTTTTGCAGGCGCTCAGCCACTTTAGAGAGCAATATGCTGCCCGCATCAAACCCCAGCATATTGTTAATGTGTTTAAAGTGACGAATATTAACCAACACCAAACCGCCTTGCTCTTTGGGCAGATGCTCACTTAAATATTGCTCGACAGCACTCTGATTAAACAACCCCGTCAGTTGATCGTGAGAAGCTCGGTAGGTCAGCTCAGCCTCCCTATTAATAATAGAATCCTGCATGGTCTTCATGGTATTGGACAAAACACCAAACTCCCCAGCGATATCCGGTGCCCGCACTGGACCTTTCGTACCACCCAGTCCTATTTGTGCCGCATAATCCACCAATCGATTAATGGGCTGCGTCATATTACGAGCAAGCGCCACACCAAATAACAATGCCAATGCCAACGCACCGGTAAAAATTAATACCAGCTGGCTACGGGTGTTATTGTAACTTGCGAGCCAAGGCCCATAAGGTAAATGAATGATCCCCCATTGAGTTGGGATACCTAAATCCACTCCGAGTGACAAATAACTTTCATCATTGGAAAACACAGGAGACTCAAGAATATGTTCAACATCACCAATACTATTAAATAGCCTTACCTTCTCATCCGTTGGCAAGGTTGAAAAGCCTGCCAATTTTTCTTCATCATTGGTCTCATAAACAAAACTAATATCCAACCCTGTGACGTTTTTAATTTGTTCAGCTAACGCCTGATCCAATAAAAACGCCATCCCCACCCAAGCAATGATATTGGGGGCTCTTACAGGCACCAACACCAATTGATAGGCACGATTATCAAAGTCAATCATGGTACTGATCGAGGCACCGCCAGAGCGACGAGCGGATAACACAAGCTCAGAGATGGCATTGCTCATGTTCACTTCTTGGGTCACACTGATCATTTCACCTCGTGGTGAGACCAAAAGCGAAATGTCAGCATTAATACGGGCACCATGATTTTGTAGAACAGACTGTAAGGTACCTGTTTCTCGCGTCGCTACCGCTTGTTTAAAGCCAAAATCTGACGTTAATATTTCAACGCCTTTGGTTAACTGCTCTGCGCGTGCTTCCAGTAATAAGTCAAATACTTTGCGCGAGACATCAATAGAGTCTACACCCTGCCTGTAATTGTCTTTCTTTAATGATGATAATACCGCCAACGCGGTACCCAGCTGGGCTAACGCAAGCAGTATTAAAACAAACATAATCAGTCGTGCTTGAAAGCTTTTCAATACTCTAAAACCTCTTTGATGCTAATGACCTAGGCTGCTGAGCAGACGCTCAAAAACACGCATATTTATGGATAATAGGGCCAATTTAAATTGTATGCCATATTCTCATGAACGATCTTGTATTTACGCAAAATTTAACATAAGTTATCATTTTAAACTTCTGTTAATTCACTTATGAAAGATCAAACGTACCGAGTTTATCAAGCCATCAAAGTCGATCCACTTGCTTCACAGCAAGCCATTGCAAACCGACTCAACATGAGCCGAGAATCCGTCGCTGGTCATATCATGCAGCTGACTCGACAAGGCTATATTTTAGGCAAGGGCTATTTGCTTGCTGAGCAAAACACCTATGTTGTTCTAGGGGGGGCCAATGTCGACATCAACGGCCATAGCAGTAAAAACCTACATTCACATGACTCAAATCCAGGCACTATTAGCCAAAGCCCAGGCGGTGTCGGACGTAATATTGCCGAAAATTTGGCACGTTTAGGCGAACATGTACATTTGATCGCCCCCATCGGATTAGATCAGCGCGGTGATTGGCTTATCGAACAGACCCGTTTGAGCGGTGTGGAAACGCACAACGTCCTACGTCATGAAACGTTACCCACAGGCACCTATCTCGCCATCAATGACAGCAATGGCACCCTACAAGCCGCTATCGCTGACATGCGCATTATCGATAACCTAGAGGAACAAAAACTCAGCAGCAAACAGGCGCTGTTACAAAGTGCTCATCGTATTATTATCGATGCCAATTTGCCTGCTGATATTATTGCCTGGCTCGCCCAACAACCGCTATCAGCCCATTTTATCGCCGACGCGGTTTCTACAGCAAAAGCGCCTCGTTTACGCGCTATATTGCCTAAATTAGCCGTGCTCAAAGTCAATCAGGACGAGGCTCGTGCGATTCTCGATTGCACCGAATCCGACCCAGAAACCCTCGCAAAGGCCTTAGTATCGGAAGGGGTTGGGCAAGTCTTACTCAGCCTAGGCAGTCAAGGCCTACTTTACGCAGACACGCAACACACGGTTCGACAAGCTTGCTACCCGACTCAAGCCGTTAGCGATACAGGAGCCGGAGATGCACTATTAGCGGGCTATTTAAGCGCTTGCCAACAAAACATGAACCTAGATCAATCACTGTCTTTTGCGCTGGCTTGTGCCGCCATGACACTAGAAAGCCCTCATGCCAATAACCCAGAACTGACTGTTCAAACTGTTACCCAATGGATAGAAAAACAATGAACCAATACCTAGACATACACCCAGACGTTGCCGCTGCGCTTGCCGCAGGAAAACCCGTTGTTGCACTCGAAAGTACCATTATTTCTCATGGTATGCCGTGGCCACAGAACGCCGAAACCGCCAAAAAAGTGGAACAGATCATTCGTGATAATGGCGCAGTGCCTGCCACCATCGCGATCATTGATGGTCGACTAAAGGCGGGATTAAGCAACGACGAGATCGACACCTTAGCGAAAGCCGGTTTATCGGTCACCAAGTGCTCTCGTCGTGACTTACCCTTTGTCGTGGCTCAAAAACAACACGGCGCGACAACGGTAGCCGCTACCATGATTATTGCCGCTATGGCAGGCATTAAGGTTTTTGCCACTGGCGGTATTGGTGGTGTTCATCGCGCTGCACAGCAGACTTTTGATATTTCTGCGGATTTACAAGAATTGGCGAAAACCAATGTCGCTGTTGTCTGTGCAGGCGCAAAATCCATTCTTGATCTTGCGCTAACCCGTGAATATTTGGAAACTCAAGGCGTGCCAGTATTAGGCTATAAAACCGATGTACTGCCTGCTTTTTACACCCGTGAAAGTGATCAAACGGTGGATTACAACATGCAGTCTGCAGGCGATATTGCCGACTTCATTAATGCAAAATGGGGAATGCAATTGCACGGTGGCGCGATTATCGCGAACCCAATTCCGGAAGAGTTTGCGATGGACAAAGCTGCTATCGATGCAGCAATTAATCAGGCATTGACGGAAATGGAAGAGCAAGGTGTCGCTGGTAAAGAATCAACGCCCTTTTTACTTGCACGTGTTGCAGAATTAACCGGTGGTGACAGTCTAGCGAGTAATATTCAATTGGTGTTTAACAACGCACGTTTAGCGGCCGAGATAGCTTCTGCTCTTTAATCAAGTGAACGACATGGCAAACACCTAGGTTTGTCATGTCTAAACTGGCCTCAGCTCTGCCAATAATTGTCTTTCCAGTAGTCGATTTGATCGTCAGCCAGAAAACTCCAAGCAACAAATCGACTGATTTTTTGACCTTGCGCCATATCAATCGTCTTCACCTGACGAGCACCCACTTCTTTTAAGCTACGATATATCGTCTCTAAGTTCGCCTGACGCGCCACTAAAGAAGTAAACCAAAAACAACGATCGGCGTATTGCGCACTCTCTTTAATCATTCGTGCGACAAACCCCGCTTCACCGCCCTCACACCAAAGCTCTGCTGCGGTACCACCAAAATTCAGCACGGGCTTTGTCACTACTTTACCTTTCACACCACGCCATTTACGTTGTGACTCATCCACCATGGCTGATTCACTGGTATGAAATGGCGGATTGCATAAGGTCAAGTCAAAGCGGTCTTTCTCTTTCCAGACACCATCAAACAGCTTGGCCGGTTGCGTTTGCAAACGCGCCACGATCGCACCTTTTAAACAAGCATTAGACTTCACTATGGTGTCACAGGTTGCCACAGCAACAGGATTCACATCGGAACCAACAAACTGCCAGCCATATTCTTGATGACCAATAATCGGATACACGCAGTTTGCACCAACCCCCACATCTAAAACCTTTACCCCTTTTCCTCGAGGAATAACACCTTCATTACTAGCGGCTAATAAATCGGCAAGGTAGTGAATGTAGTCAGCTCGACCGGGAATTGGCGGACAAAGATAGCCAGGTGGAATATCCCAAAAAGCCACGCCATAAAAGTGATTGAGCAAGGCACGATTTAATGCTTTTACGGCATTGGGATTGGCAAAATCAACCGACTCATTGCCGTATTGATTCAGTTGAATGTAGTTGGAAAGTTCTGGGCAAGAATCCGCCAATAAAGCAAAATCGTAACGCGCACGATGCGGGTTGCGAGGATGAAGCTCTAATTTGTTAGTGCGTTTGCTTTTTGTATTCTTGCTTTTTAAGACCACAGGGATGCCATTGTGTTAAACCAAAATGCGAGTATAACCGAATTCCTCATCAGGGACTAAATCTGCTGGTACGTCATCGCTCTAGAATATTACGGCTCTGGATAAGGAATTAATGTTTTTGCAACGTCTTCAATGAGTGTTCTAAACCATTTGACAGCAGGGTCTTTCTCAATACTTTTGGGCCAGCTTACAAAGTATTTGGAGTCTGGAAAGGCAACGGGTAATGGTTTCATTGTAAGATTAAATTGTTCACAAAAGCGATCCGCCAGCAAACCACTAGTGCTGATCAACAATGATGTTCGCCCAACCGTTTCTAAGGCCGACAAAAAATAAGGCGTACGAAAGGCAAAGCGGCGTTCATGGGCCCTATCACCTAACACTAGATCACTCACCGCTCGTCGAGTTCCTCCCATGCTCACCAGCACATGAGAGAAGCTCAGATATTCATCCAAACTAATATGCTCTTGTTTGGCGAGCGGGTGATTATTCGACATGATGCAACGGAATTTTTCATGGCCTAATAAAATCTTACGGTATGTATTAGGAATTTCAATGTATTCACTACACAAGACGACATCGACCGAATGCTCCGTTTGACTGATCAAACTGGTTTCCGTAATGGTAGTCGTTTCCAAAGAAGCAAATGGCGCTTCTTGATAAAAGCGTTCTGCTATCGAAGGTACGTAAGCTTGTGCTTGATAATGGGTAGTTTGTAAACGAAACACTCGACTGCTAGTGTGTGGCTGAAAATCTGGCGGTGAGTCGAGTCCAGCCATCTGCTCCAATAGCAACTTTAAAGGTGCTTCTAGCGCCAATGCCTTTGACGTTGGCACCATGCCTTTTGAGGTACGAAGAAACAAAGGGTCATTAAAGGCATCACGCAATCGATTCAGTAAGCGGCTCATGGCAGATTGGCTCAAATACAAACGATTCGCGGCACGTCCGACGTTACGCTCTTCTAATAAATATAAAAGCCCAGTCAAAGATTTGAGATCCAAATGTTGAAGAGAGTTAGGAATCATAGGTAAATCTCGATTTTTGCATAATGATTAGAACTATTATGCATTGGCTTTAATCTCTAAGGAAAGCCAATATGACTTTTCTGATTTTCTCTCGTTTTATAAGGCTATTGTCATGCCCACTGCCAAGCAGACGTTTCTGTACGGTCTTTTTTTTAGCGCTATTACTGTGCTCTTTTGGGGGATGCTACCTATTGCGTTAAAACTCTCTGGCCACTTTTCCGACCCCATCACGCTCACTTGGCTACGTTTCTCTGTCGCGGCTCTTATATTGGGGTTATGGCAATGGCAGCGAGGAAAGTTAAATGAATTTAAATGGCTAACAAAACAGGACTGGCTACGGCTTTTGGCCGCTGGAACCTTTCTCATCATTAACTACACCAGCTTTGCATGGAGCTTAGACTTTTTATTACCTGGCTCTGCACAATTGAGTTTTCAAATCGCCCCTCTTTTCCTCGCTTTAGGCGGATTATTTTTCCTAAAAGAACGCATTAACTGGCAGCAGTGGTTGTGTTTTGTCGGAATTGGCTTGGGCATGTTGATCTTCTTTCATCCCGTTATTGGACAAGATGGTCAAGGCTCAATGTGGGTTGGTTTTGCTATTATCCAACTGTCTGCTGCGGCTTGGTCTCTGTATGCTTTATTGCAAAAATCATTGTTCAAACGCCTCGCCCCGACAAATATTTTGCTGGCAATTTATGTTTATGCCTTGATCGTGATGTTGCCATTCTCATCGCCCAGTGAGCTATTGAAAATGTCTTCTGACGACACTTGGATTGCGGCTTTTTGCTGCTTAAACACATTGGTCGCATATGGTGCGTTCGCACAAGCCATGCGTTACTGGCAAACCGTACAAGTCAGCGCTTCCGTTGCGTTGACACCCGTAATGGCCTTTATATTAACGGAATTGTGTGTAGCGTTAGGATGGTGGTCAGGCAGTATCAGCTCTTCTCATGCCGACTTATTAAGCTTATTTGGTATGTTAATTGTGATCGTCAGTGCCATTAACGTGCAATTGATCAGCGCGAGAGTGCAACGTAAAGCAGCTTTAATGACAAAGGCACTGAATGAAGCCGTCTAGCATTCCTTTATCTTACCCTATAACCAAAGCGTAAACGGCATAATAGACAACCCCAGAACTAAGATAATCGCAATCAAAGTAAAAAAGGCTTCCGCTGGATTTTGGCGAGCATGCTGTAAATACCCAAGAATCCACTGCCCAAAAGAAATAGGACGCATGGTTTGGGCACGAGCCATTTGATCTTCGCGGATTAACTCCCGCGCTTTGGTCGCTTGTTCCTTGTCTTTTACCCACAAGCCAGCCATGGAGACTTGCCAGCGACCTGCAGAAGTTTCATAAAAATCGATATCGTGATCCGCTAATAATTGACGAATATCATCCGCTTCTTCATCTGGAACATATTTCAGCCGAAAAACCAACGTCGCCATAGAATACAACCTTACGCATAAAAATGAGCGGTAGAGAGTAAGAGATGCCAGACAATATTACAATCTTGTACTATCCTGCTGCATGTTAGCAGCGTGCTCTTCTATCCAAGCGATCACCTGCTCTTTGGGTAATGGCCGACAGAAGTAGTACCCTTGAACTCTGTCAACCCCAAGCTCCCTGACGGCATCAAGCTGATCCTCTTGCTCCACGCCTTCCGCTACCAACTTCATGTTTAATTCTTTTGCCAGCTTAGTCACCGAGGTCAATATCTGACGGGTAAACTGGTCGTCTTTTAGACTCTCAATGAATATCTGGTCCAACTTTAAGGTGTCATATGGGAAACGACGCAAAAAATCCAATCCCGCATAGCCAGTACCAAAATCATCTACCGACAAATGAATGCCTAATGCTTTGATGTGCTCAAAACGACTCACCATAAGAGGCAAATCAATGGCATTTAAGGCACTGGTTTCTGTTACTTCAAGACCTAAACGCCCTTTTAGCTCAGGGTATTCATCGAGAATACTGGCCAAATTCGGTGCAAAACTCTCTTTCAGTAAGCTGTGTCTGTCTACATTCACCGAGATATTAATGTCGCGCAAGGGTTCTGGATAATCTCGATAAAAATCCCCCACTTTACGAATCACCATCCACGTTAACTCATCGATCAAACCAAGCCGATCCGCCATATCAACAATCACAAGGGGAGAAACTTGACCATGATGCGCAGAACGCCAACGAATCAGGGCTTCCATTTCATATTGACCCTCCACGTTCAGCGCTACAATAGGCTGAAAATACACCTCCATGGCATTATTTTTAATAGCCCGTTTGACACAGTGCCTTAGAGAACGTCGGTAATAAGCAGAAATGAAATATCCACTGCAAAAAATAATAGCCAACGATAGCCAACACACAAACATAAAGGGCCACAGTGCTAGCAAGCGACTCTGATATAGATCGGTTGTTAAAAGCACCTCTAATTCGATTGCCCAGTCATCAAGCGTTACTCTTTTCGTATTCAACGTATCCGGCATATGGTCTCGGTTTGAGAATAGCACTTGCTTACCCAGTGTTAATTCGTACGCATAATCAGGCAACAATACTTGATCCACCGTCATCGCAAAACTGCTTGGCGGTGCTAAGCCATTCACCCCCAATCCATCCGGTCTTTGGTAAAAAGCAAAAAAGGTAGACTCTCCCAAGGTATTCGAATTCATCAATGATACGGTTTTACGATCCTTGCTTTCCTTTATACGTGACACGATTGATTTATAAACAGAAATATTAATGGGCCCCAAGTTAGAGCAATAAACTTTAAAATTGGCATTAAAAAGCCCAAATTCTTTAAAAATAGGAGAATAAAAAGTGGCGCGCCGTAAACGGTCTATGTCCGCTTTTTCACACATGACATCACTGCTATCTACCACCTGTTGTAACTCTGCGAAAATACTGTCCATGTGCTGTGACAAAGCATTGCCAGCCATATCGGTTCGTTTGTCTAAATCATTTAATAAAAACACATAAAGCCCAGCAGCAAAAAAAAGAGCCGTAAACAACACAGAAAGTAAACAACAAAACAAAATCATCTTCTTTTCAATAAAGGCTAGTGCCCCGATGTTGCTCAACATACCACCGCTTCCCTCCTCTTCTGTTCCATCAAAATAAAGCTCACACTGTCCACGAAGGCTTCATATTGTGACAACAAACCCCAACTGTTTACATAGACTCCAACAAACGCCCATAAAAAAGACCGCATCAAGCAGTCCTTTAATATATAACATATTACGTCAACTAATTGCCGTGTATCTCTATGAGAGCCAGTAATAAAGCATCCTACGTATTATTCACTTTATGACATGGCATAATGAACCTTGTCTTGAATAACATAAGTTAGTTGGATACTTTTTCAATCACGATAGAAAGATAACCAACTTCAACACCGAACTTTGTCATGACTGACTCGTTAATGACAACGCCATCTTTGACCATATACATGCGATCATCTACATTCACCTCTATCAAGTCACCGTCGTACTGAACTTGTAAGACATAATTCATAAACAGGGCATTGCCGGCTATTTTTACGTCACCGGAACCGATCACATCATTAGCTGTTGCCGTATATTGACCTTGCGCATTCGGTGTCATGGTCCAAGTACGATTTTGGACTTCACCATCATCAAACACAAAGACTTCGGCTAACGTTCCCACGCCATTTTCCCAGCTCCCTTCTAAAGTCGCATTAAAATAACGAATCACTTCACCACTGCGGTTTTTCAAAATACCATGCGCGGTTAAAGGTCCTGAAAAAAATGTTTGTAACTCAAACTTAGGCTCATTTTTAGCGTACAGAGAGACATCTGGGGTTGAACAGGCGGTTAACAGCAACATGCTCAGCACGACCGCCATTATTTTACTTGTGATAGAACACCATATGTTTTTCATAGTCATTTCCTTAGAATCTGCACTGCTATAGACAAAATAAAAAAGCGTCGCAGTGATGTATTAAAAATAATGATACTGAATATCTACACTCTGGTATTTGCCATTTTCATCACAAATGTTGGCGCGACCAGTAAAACGCAATAACGTCTTTTCTACAGGATCATAGGCAACCACAATCGGGTCCACGGCCATTTTCACGAACCAAGAGATGGGAGATAGCGCAAAACAAACCGCCTTATCCTGAGTTCCATCAAGGCACTCGGCTTTAGCAACTCGAAAAGAAAAAGTCGTTTGTTGGCTAGGCACCAAATACTCGATGTCCATCTGTTTGCCTGTCTTTAAGGTGTCCCAGTATTGCTTAACAAAACCATCAAAACCGGCATCAACGACAATACCAGCCACCAACGGAATGGTACCCACTTCCGGCTGTGCAGTACTATTTTCTAAATAGTTAACTTGCAAGCGGTTATTAACCTGTTTGACCTCTATGGTCTCTCCATTGCGTTCATTAACTTGAGAAAAACTGGGTGCGATGCGCGACTGCGAATAATCGAGCGTTTTATTTGCAAAGACACGACCATCTGGCTCTGAATATTCCACTTTATGGCTATTGTCATCGAGCATTTGATGCGTTTCTCTATACAATAATGCGCCTGTTTTCAAACTATAGGCACTGCCTACTATTTTAGAGAAAGCAGCGTCACCAGCGGCTGGCGTATCAGCTAAGCTGTAGGCACTCAATAATAAAGAAAAAAACAATGTCACAAAGGACCGCTTCTGCGGCAAACACACAAAAGATAGCTTCATTTCTCACCCTTACATTTTAGATTACGCAATACCCTTACTTATCATCAAGTGAGATCATTATCAGGTAAACTGAGCACTGATATGCAAGCAAATACGAGAAGATTTATGCATCAAACAATGCCCATTTCTCGCTAAGCCAGATCCCCAAAGGTATCACCAACGACCAAACAATCGCTACAATCAATAAAGTCAGCCCAATAGGTTCTGCTAAACTAATACCTGACAGCTTTGCTCCAGCAAAATAACTCAATGTCGGCCCAATAGCACCCATTAACGCACCCAATAGGTACCGAGAACGAAGAAAAGATAGACTGTGGGCAAATAACGTAGCAACACTTACCCAAAGACACAGCAACCAAACAGGCGGCCATTTTATTGAGTCTAGATTATTGGCAGAAGAGGAAAATATTCCCACCTGAAACAAGGTGCCATCCACCAAGAGACCCAACATTAAAAAGACCGCAAACAGACGCCACTCTCTTCGGGTATGCATAAAATAACGATCATGTAAGAACAAATACAGAATGGTCACAGCGAGAGCCCAAAGGTTTCCCGCTAGTAAACAGATGAACCAAACTGTTTGAAATAAAATGGCATTCAATAAAGATTTCATGCCATATACTCCCTTCAATTTGCCGCAATGGATAAACGGTGATCGGGTTTCGCAAACACAAATTGCCCTGTACTAATGGCGCGCTCTTTGAAACCGCCTTCGCAATAAGCCAAATAAAAATCCCACATACGACAAAACACGTCGTCAAACCCCATGTTCGTCACTTCATGACGAGCCGCATGGAAACGCGTACGCCAATCGGCTAGGGTTTTCGCATAATGCTCTGTAATGTCCTCAAGACCGACTATTTGCATATCTGTTTTTGAGGCTATTTTATGAGCAATCACTTGATTTGATGGTAAACATCCGCCGGGGAAAATGTAGCGCTGGATAAAATCAACTGAACGGCGTGCATAATCATAACGTTGATCAGCAATGGTAATGGCTTGAATCACCATCACACCGTGCGGCTTCAACAACTCGCTGCACTTAGAAAAGTAACTGTCATAGTATTCATGACCCACCGCTTCAATCATTTCGATAGAAACAAGCTTGTCGAATTGACCTTGCAAATCACGATAATCTTCAAGTAACAAGGTGATCTTATCTTGTAAACCTTCTGATTCTACTCGCGCCTTGGCAAACTCGTACTGCTCTTTGGAAATGGTGGTCGTGGTCACTCGGCAGCCATAGTGCTTCGCTGCATGAATCGCCATACCGCCCCAACCCGTGCCTATTTCCAATAGATGGTCGTCTTTGCTCAATTGCAACTTTTGACAAATTCGATCCAGTTTATTCACCGACGCTTCTTCCAAAGAAGAATTTATCTGTGGATAAATAGCCGATGAGTACATCATCGTAGGGTCTAAAAATAAAGAGAAGAAATCATTGCCCAAATCGTAGTGGGCGGAAATGTTATCTTTGGAGCCTTTCTTGGTATTAGCATTCAGTTTATGAACAATTTTCGCACCAATACGACTCCAAATAGGGCGTTTAGCATCCATTTTATTAATCAAACTGAGATTGGCCACCATCAAACGAATCACAGCCACCACATCAGAAGAAGACCACCAGCCTTTCATATAGGCTTCGCCAGCACCAATACTGCTGTTTAGGAATACATCACGATAAGCATGAATATCGTGAACTTGAATATGCGCGATATAACGGGTGCTGTCCTTGGCTTCTCCGAAGGTATAGGTTTTGCCATTCTCATCTAAGGTTAGATGCCCAATCTCTAATTTTCCTAACATCGCAAACACCATCTTGCGTGCTAACGTATCAAACCATGTTGTTGTGTTATTTTTTCTCACTTTCTGATTTTCCATACTAACGGAGTTCATAATGATTAATCTCCTAAATGCAATTTTTCTACCTATTTGATCTTAGTGGTAGACGATGAGTTTGGATGCGAATAAAAAGGCACCTTTTTTATCCATAACTTTAGTGCTTGCCAATAAATGCCAAAGGCTACTTGCATTGTCATGACAGGATAACGAAACAACACCTTGGCCATAGTAGAAGACGTTAACGGCATTCGAGTCAGCGATAAGGTGGCATCAAACACACACTTTTCCCCTACCAGCTCTTTATTTTGCATGTGCACTGCTAATTTTTTATGAGGAACATTACTTCGCCAATCGTAAAGATGTTCCATCGGATGAAAAGGCGATACATGCATAGCCTTGTTAAATTGCATACGCTGCGTAGACTGAAGCGGATCACATTTTAAAACGTAAGGTATTTTTTCTCGCCAAGGGGTGTTGGTCACTTCAAGCAACATGGCTTGTAGTCGCTCATTGTTATCAAAGCAGTAATAAATAGTAATCGGGTTAATAATAAATCCGAAGTACCGACAATTTGTCAGCATACGTACTGGGCCTGATAGATCCAAACCCAAACGCCCATTCACTTCAGATAACACCGCCTGTTTAATGGATACAGACGATTCACCAAAGTAATCTTGGCGAGAAAATCGAGCCAAGGACCAAGGCTTCATAGACCACCAAGGACTCATTCCCAGCACGTTATCTAACTCATCCAAATCGAAATACATCATAAAGACACGATAACGAAACGCATGAGCACGCGGTAAAAAACGACGATGCCGCACAGTGCCATAATATATGGCGCTGTGCTTAGGCAAAAAATCTACCATGTGATTCCCAATCCATTCGCAACACGCACGCCGCTCCAACAACCATCTTCATGAAAACCATTACGCCAATAAGCCCCACAAAACCAAGTTTTATTGACACCATTGATATCTGACCAACGATCTTGCGCCTTGATACCAGCCAAGGTGAAGGTAGGATGAGAATATTGAAAGCGCCCGACTATTTTGTCTTCTGCAATCATATCTGTCTGATTCAAGGTCACCACATAAGTCGTATCACTGGAAAAATGCTGCAAAATATTCATATTGTAGCTAAGCGTCGCAGGCTTAGTGCGATCCTTTCCAAGATGGTAATTCCAACTGGACCAGGCAAGTTTTTTCTTCGGCAATAATCTTGTATCAGTATGAAGAACGACATCGTTATTTCGATAAGGAAGTGCCGATAAAACCGCTTGCTCGTCTACAGAAGGGTCCGCCAACAAAGCCAACGCCTGATCACTATGACAAGCAAACACCACTTGATCGAATGACTGCGTAGAACCATCGGCAAAGTGAATCACCACATTGGTTTCAGAGCGATGAACTCTGTCGATCGTCGCGCCAAGCTGGATACGATCTTTAAAGGTTTCAATCAAAGGTTTTAAGTATGCAGATGAACCGCCTTCAATAACTCGCCATTGCGGACGGTCATTGACACTTAATAAGCCATGGTTTTTAAAAAAACGTACGAAAAACACCAAAGGAAACGCCATCATCTCATCCAGCGTTGACGACCAAATCGCACTGCCCATTGGAATCAAATAATGGCTAGCAAAACGGCGACCATAGCCCTTTTGCTGCAAATACTCTCCAAGTGTTACGCCTTCTTTTAGCTGACCACTTTCTAGGTCTTGGATCGCTTCCTTGTTGAAACGAAGAATGTCTTTTAGCATGCCAATAAAAGAAAAGTTCAACAGGTTACGACGCTGCGCAAAGAGCGTATTGAGATTATTACCACCATACTCTAGCCCTGTGTCCTGACAACTCACACTAAAGCTCATTTCTGTTGCCTTAGAAGCCACTCCCAGCTCATTCATTAACCGAATAAAATTGGGGTAAGTCCAATCATTGAAAACAATAAACCCTGTATCAATTGCCCGAGTGCCTTCCGCTTCTTTTACTTCCACCGTTGCGGTATGACCACCAATACGATCGGCCGATTCAAATACTGTTATGTCGTGTTGTTGTTGCAAAAGATACGCACTGGTTAAGCCAGAAATCCCTGAACCAATTATGGCAATTTTCACTCATTGTCCCCTTAGAATATGTGTCGTCATTAAACCAGCCAAGCTGATACAGTCGTCTACTGTTACTGGTTATGTTACTGATTAGATTTTTTTTTAGGTGCCAACATAGACAACCATAATTTTGGAAAATACCGCCCTGCCCACAACATGGCAGATAAACGCTTGGGAAAGGCAAATTCAAAAGGACGAGAAGCCAATGCGGTAAACATTCTTTTCGCGGCGTCATCGGATGACATTAAAAAAGGCATGGAAAAGGTATTTTTTTGCGTTAATGGCGTGTCAACAAAGCCTGGCAATAGACAAGTTACGTCAATATTGAATTGCTTTAAATCCATACGCAAAGAGGATAGAAAATAACGTACAGCCGCTTTACTAGCACCATAAGCTTCGGCTTGTGGGAAAGCCGCCTGAACCGCCTGCGAACTCACGCCCACCAAATGTGGACGCAAAGATTGTTTCAACAAGGGTAAACACACATCCACACTGTTCACCAAACCAAAAAAATTGACTGACATGATTCTATCCATCATTTTCCAATCAGGATCGGTATCCGTCATATCGAGGTATTCACAAGTACCAGCGTTTAAAATGACACAATCTAAATGCGCGGTGTGCGACAAGAGCGCTTCTCTTACTGCATGCACTTGGCTATCGTCAGAGATATCAAAAGGAACAAAGGTTAAGCTCTCATAGGTCTCTGACAGAGAAACCAACTCACCTTGTGTTCTCGCACTCGCTATCACTTGCCACCCAGCGTTTAAATACTGCCTTGTTAACGCTAAACCAATGCCGGAACTGGCGCCAGTAATCCACACAATACCTTTGTCCATTCTCATCTCCCTTAATCTCCTCAAACTATCTGGCTAAGCGTTTTTTTAACCCTTTTACTGCCGTTCCCAACAAAGGCACGTGTTCGTATATCAACTGACCAAGGTCATACACGTCTTCGTGAAAATAAATGCGCTCATTAAACTGTACCTGACTCATGCCGCGTACTGTAATGGTTTTATTGCCTAGCTTGGGGTGTTTAAAATGCATATTCCATTTGATGTAGGCTGTATTTTCAGATATGAGCTGATCCAAATATTCAAAGCGCCCACTGTGCACGTTGACACACATTTCGGATAAATAAGCATGTAAGTTCTCAGCGCCGCGCAACTCATGGACGGGATCTTTAAAAAGCACGTCTTCAGTGTAAACATCACCCATTTTGTCTAGCTGCGGATGCTTCACGTCTTGATAAAACATCTTAAAACGCTCTATTAACAAAGAATTGGAAGCCATATTTGCGTCCGTCATATTCATCACTTACCTTAGCTATTTACCCAATAGGGCATGTTTTTATGTCACCATGTTGTATTTAACGCACAGCCGCGCATTCTGGATCACTTATAAGGAAAATTTAAACACTATTAAAATAAATAAAAGTGATCCACACGAATAAAGACAGCGTATATTCGATACAGCGCAAACTAAGCGTATGACAATTTTGCTTTTTGGAGCGATAAATGGAACGCGCAATTCAACTTCCCAACGACGAACAAAGAGTCACGGACATATATGCCGTTGCTGAACATAGAGATCAAGCCGCCTTAGGTCGTTTGTTCGATCACTATGTTCCTAAAGTAAGATCGTTCTGTCTTGCCGCACAACCCGGTGCTAATTTAATGGCCGATGACATTGCGCAAGAAGTCATGATACGCATCTGGAACAAAGCACACACTTACAAACCTGAATCGGCGTCACTCAATACTTGGGTATTTACCTTAGCGAGAAATGCTCGTATTGACTACTTACGTCGGAACAGTCGGCATCAATCGGACATTGATCCGGAATACCTTTGGGAATATGTGATTGACGAAAACGCCGATCCATTTAAAGACGCACAGCAAAAAAGAGATCAAGAGCGTATTCAGCAAGGCTTAGACAAATTACCACCAGACCAAAAGCAAGTTTTGTCAAAAGTCTATCTAGAAGGCAAAACTCACAAGGAAGCCGCTGAAGAATTATCTCTTCCACTTGGAACGATAAAATCTCGGGTTCGCCTTGCTTTGCATAAACTCACTATTTACGTTAAGAGGTAGTATCGATGATCCACTACCATCCATCGATTGAAATACTCACTGACTACGCTGCTGGTTCACTCCCTCTGGCGCATTCTTTGTGTGTGTCCACACACCTAGAACACTGCCCTGAATGCCAACAGCAAATCAGAAAATTGGAAATGCTTGGCTCACACCTGTTTGATCAGGTACAGACGGAGCACCGCCAACTCAGTAACCTGAAAGACAGGTTCTTTAAGAACCTAGCGCAACAGCCTAGTCCAAAAGAGAACCATAAGGTGTCGCCGCAAGAGGACAAAGCGATTCGATGGGATGATTACGCCATCCCACGTAGCCTGCGCCAGTTCATTACCAAAAGCTACGACGATCTGACTTGGACTCGCCTGTCACCCTCGTTTAAGATTGCCACGCTTTACAACGAAGAAGGTGGGGCACAAGTAGCTCTAACCAGAGTGAAAGCAGGCGCGCATATGCCCACTCACACTCATACAGGTGACGAAATCACCCTTGTATTACAAGGAGCATTCTCGGATGAAAGCGGCATTTATCGCCAAGGTGATTTCATCAATCGTGATGCCAGTCATAAGCACAAACCGATAGTCACAAAAGACGCGGAATGCATATGTTTGACTGTACTAGATGCACCTATTGAGTTTACGGGTTGGTTAACAAGGTTGTTAAATCCGATTATTCGCCGTTACCATCCTCATTCTCACTAATAACAGGATGGCTCAACGCTACTCAAGATAGATACACGATTGCAGACGTTAGCCAATAACAAGCAAATTTTATGAAATTCTGGTATAGTCCTTGTTCAATCTAAAAACAAGGACTATTTATCATGGCAACTAAAAAGAAACAGCCGGCTGCTTCGGAAACTTCGGAATCCATTGAAAAGCAAATGCAAGAGTTTCTTGCGCGCGGTGGACAGATAGATAAAATCGATTCAGGGGTTAGCGGACAATCTCAGTTAACAGGATCACGCCACATTTCTCTTGGTAACAGCAAAACGAAAGCTCAATAAGCTTTCGTATTTTGTTTATCCGGTTGAAAATGGGTTAGTAAAAGAACACTTGGTACAAGCCAACCCTTGAATAATCAAGCCCTTGGTTTATCTAGCGTTCTTTTTCTCTAACTCGTATGCCAAACCAATAGACAACGCCTGCGCCAAACAAAGTGAAGAAGACAACGAACGAAAAGACTGAATTTCAGCTTCTTTGACGACAAAGCAAACCGACGCAATGGACGCCAAAGGGCTTATTTGATTGTCTGTAATCACAATAAGAGGCACCTTTTTGTCAGCCGCGGCTTTTGCCACCATCTGAGTTTCTTCCGCATAAGGATGAAAACTCACCGCAATCATCACATCGTTCTCATCCAACGCACTGGCTTGCTCTTTGTACATACCGCCCACGCCGTCAATCAAATAAGCCTTTCGATCGATATGACGTAATGCATAGGCAAAATAACTGGCCACAACAAACGCTCGCCTTACTCCCACAACATGCGCCGCATGGGCTTGGGACAATATTTGTATGGCTTTATCCAAATCCTCAGCCGCGGTGGTTTCTCCCAGATGCCCAAGGGCAATCGCGTTTGCATGGGAAAATCGAGTTAAAAGTTGAGAAGGCGATTGTTCACTATTTTCATCCCCAAAAGCTTCTCTCGCCATACGAATTCGATCTTGGTAACTTGGCGCCTCCTCCATAAGATTTTGCTGAAATAATTTCTGCATTTCACTAAATCCGCTAAAACCAAAAGCATTAGCAAAGCGAACCCAAGTAGAAGGATGAACTCCAGCGTCTTTTGACAACACGGCAACCGTACCAAATGCTACGTCACTGGGCGCATCTAGAACAAACTCTGCCACTTGACGCAACCGCTTACTCAACTTTGGATAATGCTGTTTAATCGTCTCTTTTAAGTCCGTCAATGACTCTGGCGCAACGTCTGACATAAAATACTCTCTGTACTCAAAGTTCTCTCCAATAACCGCAAGCACAGCAGCATAATGAAACAAAGGGCGTATTAAGAGAGAAGAAATTATTGCAATTTTAGAATAAAAATTCTAACTTAGTGCTTACTAACATGTCTAGTATGAAACCGCTAGATATCGTCTCTAACTGAAGAAATCATATAAAAATAGGACTCGTATTTTGAACGAAGCTGATCGTAAATTTTTTCGCCCTAAATGGCGTCGTGTCGCCGCTACCGTCTTCTGTTTTGGCTGGACGTTGGTGGAGTGGCTATCAGGAGAACCTTTCTGGGGGATTATTGCGGCCGGCATTACTTTTTATTGTTTATGGAATTTCTTTTATAAATTCGACGACAACCAAGAAACATCCGAATAAAACCAAAAGCGCGCTCTAATACACACCAATAGTAGGCTATTTATCTATGGCTAGATGGCCCACCATTCAAGACTTAGCTGACGCAGCAGGCGTCAGTACCGCCACCGTTGATACAGCAAAATAAACGCCAGCACGCAAAATTGGTTAAAAACAACGCAACAGCAGAGATAAAAAAGCAGCTTAGTCAACACTAAGCTGCAATGGGAGTATAAATGTATCTGACTAGACAATGCTCTGCGCTAAGTGGTTTTCTTACGTTTGTTCTGGCGTTGTTGATCAATGATAACCGCAACAACAATGATGGCACCTTTGATGATGTCTTGATAATAGGCATCAATGCGTAGAAACGTAAAACCGGAAAGCATAACACCCAAAATCAAAGCACCGATCACAGTCCCCGCAATACGACCTCGCCCACCAGACAAAGACACACCGCCAATGACCGCAGCGGCAATCGCATCCAATTCGTACATCAGTCCCATACCAGCCTGCGCTGTTTTAATGCGTGCAATAGCCACCATGGCAGCCAACCCAACCAATAAACCCGCAATGGTATAAACCTTGATTAAGTGACGATCTATATTAATGCCTGATACACGCGCGGCTTGAGGGTTTGCACCTATAGCGTAGGTGAATTTTCCAAATCGGGTATAGCGCATGACCACATGAAAAATTATGGCCACAATAATAAAGATAACAACGGGCATCCAACGATCTAAGGCATTCCCTAACATGGCAAATTCATTGGTAAAACCAGACACTGGGCTACCATCGGTATACCAACGAGCCACACCTCGAGCCGACACCATCATGCCTAATGTGGCAATAAACGGAGGTATACGCGTTTTTGTGATAAGCCAACCATTCACAAAGCCAGCCAATGCCCCAACCGTTAACCCCACCATCAAGGGTACAAAAAAAGGTAAATCCGTTAACACTGGAGAAATGACCTTGGGCCAGTTACTGGATTGAGCAAAGGTTGCAGCAATCATGGCCGACATCGCCACCACGGACCCAGAAGACAAATCTATTCCTCCGGTTATGATGACCATGGTGACCCCTATGGCAATAATACCAATAACAGAAACTTGTAATATGATGATTTGCAACCGACTCATGTTCATTAAAAAGCTCTGACCGACAAAAATCCAGCCGAGTATTTCAAACATAACGGAGATGCCAATCAAAACTAATAAAATACTGACTTCCGCAGGGATACGCTTTTTCTTTTGCGCATCTGGGTTGTCATTTACTTCTTTCATGGTGTTGTCTAACGTCGTCATAAGAACCTCTTATTTTTCTAATTCTTGTGCTATTGAGCGGCCAAATTCATTACCGATACTTGATCGGCTTCTGAACGATCTAAGATGCCAGTCACACGCCCCTCATGCATAACCAGTACACGGTCACTCATCCCTAGTACTTCAGGTAACTCAGAAGAAATCATGATAACCGCGACCCCTTTATGGGCTAACTTGGTAACCAGAGAATGGATTTCAGCTTTTGCTCCAACATCAATACCTCGAGTAGGTTCATCTAAAATCAAAATACGTGGATGGGTCAGTAACCAACGAGCAATCAACACTTTTTGTTGATTGCCACCTGAGAGGTTCTCGATGGCTTCTTCCATGTTTGGGGTTTTTACGCGTAACTTTTTGCACAAAGCTTCAGATTCTTCGTTCAGTCTTCTTTGATCAACAAAACCACCGCCACCGACAAAATGCTCATGCAAAACAGCGGACTGAATGTTTTCTTGAATGTCCAAAGACAAGAAACAACCTGTTTCTTTTCGGTCTTCTGTTAAAAACGCCATCCCCTTCATTATCGCGTCGTTAGGATTGTTGATATGGACTTCTTCGCCCTCAATCCACACGGAGCCTGAATCTGCAGGAGTGACACCAAAAATGGCCTCTGCGACATTGGATCTACCTGAACCGACAAGACCTGCAAAGCCCAATATTTCGCCGGCTCTCACATCAAATGACACATCATGAAACACACCACTAAGGGTTAAATTTTTAACCGATAAAAGGACATCACCAAGCTCAACCTCCTCTTTTGGAAACATCTGATCCACATTACGACCCACCATCATTCGGATGATTTCATCACGGGTGACGTCAGCTGAAGCATGCGTGCCAATGTATTTTCCATCACGAAATACAGAAAACTCATCGGCTATTTCAAATAACTCACTCATTTTATGAGTGATATAAACAATACCAATACCTCGTTTGCGTAAGCCTCGAATAATCTCAAATAAATGCGCCACTTCGGTCTCAGTAATAGCAGACGTCGGCTCATCCATGATCAATACATCCGAGTTAAAAGACACGGCTTTGGCGATTTCAACCATCTGACGATTCGCCACAGACAAGGTGCTAATCTCAGCCTCTGGATCCAGCTTAATATTGAGACGGACGAATAATTCTTCCGTCATGCGGGCCATTTTGGCATGATCAATAAAGCCAAAGGCATTGGTTGGCTCTCGTCGAATCCAAATATTTTCGGCCACTGTCATTTGATTCATCAACAGTAACTCTTGATGAATCATAGCAATGCCAGACTCTTGCGCTTTCAGAGGTGTTTCTAAGGTAACCGGTTCTCCTCTTAATCTCACTTCGCCACTATCTGGCTGATAAATGCCAGCAATCACCTTCATCAAGGTGGATTTTCCCGCACCATTTTCCCCCATTAACGCATGGACCGTACCCGGACGAATTTTCAAACACACATCGTCCAATGCCAACACGCCAGGAAACCCCTTGGACACATTGACAACTTCTAATACATATTCACACGAATGGTCTTTGGGAGGAGTTGCGCCATTCACAGACACGGTTTCCTCAACTGCTGCGCTATTCATAACGCAATCCCTCCTATTTTTATTTTAAGTAAGAGCGTTTTTTCTTATGAAGATGCTTACAGGTAATCGTTTAAATTTTCAGGTGTGACCAATTCAAACGGTACCCATACTTTACGGTCCACACTTTGACCATTAATGAGCTTAACGGCTGCGTCTACAGCACCACGGCCTTGCCCATCAGCACTCTGAAAAACCGTTACATCCAACTCACCCGCTTTCATGGCAGCCAAGCCGTCAGTAGTGGCATCAATACCTGCAATCACAACGTCATCCATTGAACGACCAGCGGCTTTTAATGCCTGAATCGCACCGATTGCCATTTCGTCGTTGTTTGAGATAACCGCATCAAACTGGATACCAGCGGCAATCCAGTTCGTCATCAAGTCGCTGCCTTTGGTACGTGACCATTCCGCTGTTTGTTGCTGAACCACTTTTAGGCCTGAGCACTCTGGAGTAGCGATAACATCATGAATATCTTGTGTGCGCTGTAACGCCGCTTGGTTCGTTAACTCACCCATCATGACGACGATGTTGCCCTTGCCATTTAATAGGCGACACACTTCTTTTGTCTGAAGCGTTCCCGATACTTTTTCATCAGACGCCACAAAGGCTTGAGTATCTGGAAGCAAATCAACATTGATAGGTTGGCGATTAACGTAAATGAGGGGAATACCAGCGGCTTGGGCATCATCGGAAATGGATAAGGTTGCATCGGTATCAACAGGGTTAATAATGATGGCATCCACGCCAGAAGCGATGAAATTCTGAACTTGATTTAATTGATTACCAACGCCATTTTTGGCGTCCTCTATTTGAACATCAACCCCCTGCTCCTTGGCGGCTGATTGAATGCCATTGCGCAAAGTCGTCAAAAAGTTATCGTCGAACAAGGCCATTGAGACACCAATTTTAAGATCCGCAGCAGACACAGATGTTGCGATAACTGAAGACGCGATGGCAGTAAGAAGTAGTTTTTTCATTATGCGATTTCCTCGAAAGTAAGCGCTGACACGCTCTAATTGTTTTTATTTTTTCCGGTAAAACGCGTTTAGAAAGCCGACTAACACACACTGTAAAGCATGCTCTGGGTCTCTAAACATTCGACTGGTTTATATCATCGCGATAGAAATCATTCGAATACGTATATTCCACAAAACATCAATATAGAATATACGTTCCAATTTGATTGATATTGCCACCGTTGTCAAGTCTAAAATGTAATTTAATAGCAGAGTAAAACCGCCTCCCATTTTGTCTTCCTCTGTCACACCTTTTAACACGCTCAAAAGTCATGGGTAGGCCAACACGGTAAAGAAACACCTAAGTATTATTTTCTAGAAATGATGTTTTTTGATGGAATATGAGGGAATAACAACAAACCTGATTGACGATATTTTTTTTTCAGAGCTACTATAAAAATGGAAAAATAATTCTAAAACCCACTTCGCATACGGCTTATCTTAATAAGATGAATCATGAGCGATACTCAATAAAGGTGTTAATTCATGTCCACACTCCCTAAATTTGGTTTAAACCACATGGTTTGCCCCGCTTACTCTTTGAAAGACTTTCTCATGTTTTCATCACAACTCGGAGCGCAAACCGTTGAGTTTCGCAACGATGTTGGTGAAAACAGTCTAACCGATAGGGCGTCTGCTGAAATGGCAGGTCAACTTGCAAACGAATTAAACATTAAAGTGTTATCCATCAATGCACTCTACCCTTTCAACGTGTGGAATGAAGAACGCGCCCAACAAGCCCGTGAAATGGCGACTCTAGCAAAGGCAGCAAAGGCGGAAGGTTTAGTCGTATGCCCTTTAAATGATGGTAATGAGGTAAGCTTCGACGACCTCAAATACGCGCTTTCTGAACTCGCAAAAATTCTCGAAGAATTTGATCTAAAAGGTTTCGTAGAACCATTAGGCTTCCCAATATCTTCACTTCGTTCTAAACGCGTGGCTATAGAAGCCATTGATGCGATTGGCCAGCAAGATAGATTCTCTCTCGTTCACGATACATTTCACCACAAAGGCGCTGGTGAAGAGGAATTCTTTCCCGAGCGCACGGGGCTCATTCATATATCTGGCCTAGAAGACGACATAGCTTTCAACGACATGCTAGACGGCGACCGAGTGCTAGTCGGTCCCAAAGATCGTTTAGACAATATTGAGCAGCTCCGCACTTTACTGGCAGCAGGTTATGCAGGCCCAGTGTCATTCGAGCCTTTCTCTAAAAAAGTGTGGGATCTTCCAAACCCAAAACAAGCGGTTCAAGACAGCATTGATTTTGTGAACCATTCATTAGCTCAATAGGCGAGCTGATTTATGATTCATATCCCACACAGACAACCTAAGCGCACCAGAAATGCACATTACATCAATGACTATCAACGACACGCGAATACACGGACCAGATACACTCTGTAGCCTTCACACAGGCTGTTTTATTTCCTCCATTGGCAGAATTATTATGTAAATCTCATTTAAAAAATATAACGCATTGTTTTATAAAGACTTTAATTAAAAAACCATATTATGGAAAATTTCATTCCAATATGTTGAAAATATAGAATATATATTCTATTATCTTCGAAGGTAGATTACACAATAAAAAAACAGCCACTTCATTTTCGACAAAGTACTTTTCACCTTGTTGTCATTTCGGCTGATACAGGAGATGAAGAACCATGCTCAAAGATAAAACGTTAGATCTGATTTGTCTTGGACGCGCTGCGGTCGATATGTATTCAGAACAAATAGGCAGTCGTTTAGAAGATGTCAGCAGTTTTGCAAAATATCTAGGTGGCTCTTCTGGCAATATGGCCTTTGGTACGGCTCGTCTTGGCTTAAAAAGTGCGATGCTCACTCGAGTTGGCAATGAACACATGGGGCGCTTTGTTAGAGAAGAATTAGCCCGTGCAGGTGTCGACACCAGCCATGTTATTACAGACCCAGAGCGCTTAACGGCGTTGGTCGTATTAGGCATCAAAGACCAAGACACTTTCCCACTCATTTTCTACCGCAATGATTGTGCTGACATGGCCGTGAGTAAAGACGACTTTGATGCGGATTTTATTGGTTCAGCCAAAGCCCTCGTCATTACAGGCACTCATTTTTCAACAGAAAGTACGTACGAAACCAGTAAACAAGCCATTGCTTACGCTAAACAAGCAGGCACAAAATGCGCTCTGGATATCGACTATCGCCCTGTTCTTTGGGGACTAACCAACCCAGGCGATGGTGAAACCCGCTTTATTTCCAATGACAAAGTCTCAGCACACTTACAGAGTATTCTGGCGGATTTTGATCTGATTGTTGGCACAGAAGAAGAAATACATATTGCGGGTGGCAGCACAGATACCATTACCGCACTGAAAAAAATCAGGGCGCTCAGCAAGGCCACGATAGTGCTGAAACTGGGTTCTCAAGGTTGCACCGTACTGGAAGATGCGATTCCTGACACAATGGACGACTTTGAAAGACATATTGGCGTTCGCGTTGAGGTACTCAATGTGCTTGGCGCAGGCGACGCTTTTATGAGTGGCTTCTTGCGAGGCTGGATACGCGGCGAATCCGCCGAAAAGTCTTGTGCTTATGCTAATGCATGTGGCGCTTTGGTGGTTTCGCGCCATGGTTGTGCTCCCGCCATTCCAAGCGCAGAAGAATTGGACAACTATCTTGCTCGTGCGGCACACATTAAACGTCCGGATTTAGATCGTGAACTGAACCATCTACACCGAGTCACCACAGAAAGGCTACCTTATGACTGGCAAGACCTGTGTATTTTTGCCTTTGATCATCGTAAACAGCTCTTTGATATGGCTCGTGAAGAAGGCGCCGATCCGGTCCGAATTAAGACGCTCAAACGTCTATTAGTCGATGCCTTAGATGTGGGTTCTCGTCAGCTAGGAGGCAGTCAATATGGCGTATTGATTGACGATACTTATGGACAAGATGCACTCAATACGGTGACGGGGCGCGGCCTTTGGATTGGTCGTCCAGTGGAACTTCCAAGCTCTCGTCCTATCGAGTTAGAAGGCGGCCGGAGCATCGGTTCTCGCCTAAAAAGCTGGCCAAAAGAGCACATCGTAAAATGTCTCGTTTTCTACCATTCGCAAGATGAAATAGACCTGCGCGTCGCACAAGAACGCCAAGTTGTTGAGCTCTATAACGCATGCTGCGCTTCGGGCCATGAATTGTTATTGGAGATTATTCCACCACGAGACAAAGCCTTTGATGACAGCCTTTTCACAAATGCCATGAAACGTTTTTACCACCTAGATGTTCGTCCAGATTGGTGGAAGCTACCACCTCAATCAAAAGCAAATTGGCAAGCGATTACAGACATTATTCAGCATCACGATCAACACTGTCGTGGTGTGGTCATGCTAGGTTTAGACGCGCCCATGAACGAACTCAAAGAAGGCTTCGCTAACAGCGCGGGATTCGACATTTGCAAAGGCTTCGCGGTGGGTCGTTCTATTTTTAGCGAACCGAGCCGAGAGTGGTTAGCAAATCGTTATAGCGATCAACAATTTATCGACGCCATCGTGTCGAACTATTTGGAACTCGTCTCTTATTGGAAAGAACGCCACACCGCTCAGTCTCACCAGAAGCAGCCACAACAGAAACAGGCTTAAAGGAAATTCACATGACAACAATACAACTTACCATGGCCCAAGCCGTCGTCCGCTTCATGATGGCGCAAAAGATAGAAACAGAGAATGGCATTCACCCCATGTTTGCTGGCGTATGGGGGATTTTTGGTCACGGTAATGTCGCTGGTCTTGGCGAAGCGCTTTACCAAGTAAAAGATAAACTGCCGACTTATCGCGCGCACAACGAACAAGGCATGGCGCATGCCGCTATTGCCTTTGCAAAAACCAAAAATCGCCAACAGATGATGGCTTGTACCGCCTCAGCAGGCCCTGGGGCGGTGAACATGGTGACGGCAGCAGCCGTGGCACATGTGAACCGTATTCCTGTCTTGTTTCTTCCGGGCGATACTTTTGCCACTCGTATGCCTGATCCAGTGCTCCAACAAGTCGAAAGCTTCCAAGACATGACCATCACGTCGAATGACTGTTTTCGCCCAGTTAGTCGTTTTTTCGATCGCATTACACGTCCTGAGCAGCTGTTAACCTCATTACCGCAAGCCATGCGCGTGCTAACAGATCCGATAGAATGCGGCCCTGCCACCTTAGCCTTACCACAAGACGTGCAAACCATGGCATTCGACTACCCTGTTAGCTTCTTCGCCGAAAAGGTCCATCGTCTACGCCGCCAAACGCCAGATTATTACGAACTAAACGACGCACTTAAACTGATTCGACAAGCCAAAAAACCAGTCGTTATTGCTGGCGGTGGTCTTCATTATTCTGGTGCACTTAAAGAGTTCGATAGCTTTGTCAGCCAATTCAAACTGCCAGTAGGTGAAACACAAGCCGGCAAAGGCGCCCTACCTTGGGACCATAAACACAATATGGGAAGCGTAGGCGTCACAGGCGCGGCCTCAACAAACAGCCTATGTGCTGACGCGGATTTGATTATTGCCGTCGGTACTCGCCTTGGTGACTTCACCTCAGGCTCTCGTTCTCTTATCCATTCTAATGCAAAAATTGTCAGCCTAAACGTGGCTTCCTTTGATGCCATCAAACATAAGAGCCAAGTGCTAGTAGGAGACGCAAAAGCAACTCTGCCGCTATTAAGTAACGCACTGCAAGGCTGGAAAATAGAGTCTTCTTGGGTTGATAGAGCCGCAAACGAGCGCGCCAGTTGGCAACATATTGTCGATCAAGCGACCATGGATAAAGGCACAAATTTGCCCAGTGATGCCGAGGTCATTGGGGCCGTCAATCGCGCGGCTGACGAGAAAGACATGGTGGTGTGCGCGGCAGGTGGTTTACCAGGTGAATTACAAAAATTATGGCGGACGCGTTACCACCGCGGTTACCACATGGAATATGGCTATTCCTGTATGGGCTATGAGTTGGCCGGTGGCTTAGGTGCCAAAATGGCGAGTCCTGAATCTGAAGTGTTCGTTATGGTAGGCGACGGTTCTTACCTAATGCTCAACTCAGAAATCGCCACCTCTGTGATGCTAGGACAAAAAATCATCGCCGTCGTATTAGATAATCGAGGTTTTGGCTGTATAAACCGTTTGCAACAAGCTGGCGGCGGCGCGGGCTTTAACAACCTTTTGGACGATTGTTTCACGGTTCCGCAAGGTGCCCCCAAAACAGACTTTGCGGCTCATGCCAAAGCACTTGGCGCTAACGCTGAAAAAGTCGCCAACATCGCGGAATTAGAGCAAGCCCTTGTACGTGCTAAGAGCTCCCCTATCAGTTATGTCATTACCTTAGATACTGACCCTCTGAAAACAACAGAAGAAGGGGGGCACTGGTGGGATGTGGCTTTAGCTGAAGTGTCTGAGCGTCAACAGGTCCGCGACGCTCGCAAGGAATACGAACAACGCAAAGCGGCTCAATTTAAACATTTGTAATCTCAACACCATTTAGCATTTACTGATCGGAGAATAATAATATGAGCGTCAGAATCGGCATTAACCCACTAACCTGGACAAACGACGACCTACCTACACTGGGTGCGGAGACCTCTCTTGAAACCTGTTTAACAGAAGGCAAGCAAGCGGGATTTAGCGGCTTTGAGTTAGGTCAAAAATTCCCTCGCACACCAGAAGTGCTTGGCCCCATTTTACAAGCACATGGTTTAGACTTGGTTTCAGGCTGGTTCAGCGGCGAATTATTAACGCGCAGTGTCGAAGAAGAAATTGAGGCCATTAAACCGCATCTTCATTTATTGAAATCCCTTGGCGCAAAAGCCATGGTCTACTGCGAAGTCACAGGCTGTATCCATGGACAAATAGCCACCCCATTATCGCATCGCCCCATTATCAGCGAAGAAAAAATCGCTGAGATGAGTAAAAAGCTCACTCAAGTCGCAGACTACTGCCTATCTGAAGGCGTGCAAATTGCTTATCACCATCACATGGGCACCGTCATTGAAAGCCAACACGAAGTTGACTTGCTTATGAAACACACCGGACCCTCCGTCGGTTTACTTTTAGATACGGGCCACATGACCTTTGCCGGTGGAAACCCATTAGAAGTGCAAGCTAAACACGCGGATCGTATCATCCATGTACATTGCAAAGACCTTCGCCCTGAGATCTTAAAAGACGCCAAAAATCGTGATCTAAGCTTCTTAAATGCCATGTTGAATGGTGTGTTCACGGTTCCAGGTGATGGCTTCATCGATTACTCAAGCTTGTTCAAACAACTTAAAGCCAGTCATTATTCTGGTTGGTTAGTGGTCGAGGCAGAGCAAGATCCAGCCGTTGCCCATCCGTTAACGTACGCCACAATGGGGGCAAACAACCTAAAAGCATTATGTGCTGAGTCTGGGCTAGAGATCGTCAAATAATCACTCTCTTTAATTCATGAGGCTAACATTCGCCCCTCGTTAGCCTCAACTAACACACATGCAAACGTTAGGTATTCTCATGAAAACATTAGGTAACTACATTAACGGCCAGCAAATGGCCAGCCAAAGCGGCCGTACAGGTCCAGTCTACAATCCAGCCACAGGCGCACAAAGTCTTAGTGTTGCACTTTCTAGTGCCGACGAAACTCGCACCGCAATTGAATCCGCACAAGAAGCGTTCAAAACATGGAGCAAGGTCACGCCACTTAACCGCGCTCGCGTTATGTTTAAATTTAAAGCCTTGTTAGAGCAGCACGCAGACGAAATCGCCGCGATGATCACCAGCGAGCACGGCAAAGTTTTTTCCGATGCCAAAGGTGAGTTAACCCGTGGAATCGAAGTCGTCGAATTTGCTTGCGGCATTCCACACCTACAAAAAGGCGAGCATAGCCTGAACGTTGGCCGCGGTGTCGACAGCATGTCGCTGATGCAGCCTCTAGGCGTTTGTGCGGGTATTTCACCGTTCAACTTCCCAGCCATGGTGCCTATGTGGATGTTCCCGGTCGCTATTGCTTGCGGTAACACCTTTGTGATGAAGCCTTCAGAAAAAGATCCTTCCGTACCGCTGCGATTAGCCGAACTACTGACCGAGGCTGGCCTACCTGATGGCGTTTTCAACATCGTTAATGGCGACAAAGAAGCGGTGGATGTGCTGCTAACGGATGAGCGAGTTCAAGCGGTGAGCTTTGTCGGCTCAACGCCCATTGCAGAATACATTTACGCCACCGCCTCAGCCCATGGCAAACGCGTCCAAGCACTGGGCGGTGCCAAAAACCACATGATCGTCATGCCTGATGCCGATCCCAGCCAAGTAGTTGGCTCGCTGATGGGCGCAGCCTATGGCTCCGCGGGCGAACGCTGTATGGCCATTTCTGTCGCAGTTTGTGTGGGTGACGACGTGGCCGATCACTTGATCAATAGCTTAAGCACTGAAATTGACGCCATGCGCGTCGGCCCAGGTGTCGGCTTGCCTGAAGAAGCACACATGGGCCCTGTCATTTCCAAAGAGCACTGTGCAAAAATCAAAGACTATATTGGTATTGGTGTAACAGAAGGCGCAACCTTGGTACGTGATGGCCGCGACTTTGTCTATCCAGGCAATGAAAATGGTTACTTCGTTGGACCCACCTTGTTTGACAAGGTAACACCTGGCATGCGCATTTATAACGAGGAAATTTTTGGTCCAGTATTGTGCGTTGTTCGCGCCAACAGTTACCAAGAAGCGCTGGATATGATCAACGCCCACGAATATGGCAATGGCACGTCGATCTTCACTCGTGATGGCGATACCGCTCGTCAATTCTGTGAGGACGTTCAAGTCGGCATGGTGGGCGTCAATGTGCCCATTCCTGTGCCTATGGCCTTCCATAGCTTTGGCGGCTGGAAACGCTCTTTGTTTGGCCCATTGCACATGCACGGTCCAGATGGCGTGCGCTTCTACACCCGCATGAAAACCATCACAGCACGCTGGCCAACAGGTCTTCGCGCTGGTGCAGAATTTTCTATGCCAACCATGAAATAACGAATTTACTCGAGCTCAGTCGCAGAGTGTTTATTGTCTAGCTCTCTAGTAAGCGACTTTTGGCCCACCTTTTGGTGGGCTTTTTTTCACCGCCATGCTTGAATTTTTTGGTCACATACTCGCCACACAAACGTCACGCCTTTGTCATATTAACGCTCTACTCTCCTTAGTATGACATCTAGAATCTTATTAGAGCGGAGTACGAACGTGATACAAGTTGAGCAAATGATTGCCAGTAAATCGCCTCAGTTTTTCGACAAAAGCCCACTTATCACTCGCCCCACGTTAAGCCTTTTGAAGCGCTTATTCCACGAAAATGAGGTCAATCAATTCCTGGAAAAAAACCACGGCTGTGTCGGCTTCGAATTTATTGACCGCATATTGGATCATTTCAACTTTAGCTATCAGGTGAGTCAGGTTGACCGACGCAACATTCCCGCCAGTGGTCGCGTCATGATCATCGCCAATCACCCACTTGGTGCCTTAGATGGCTTAGCCTTACTGAGATTAATTGGTGAAATACGTCCTGATGTAAAAATCGTCGCCAATGATTTATTGATGGGCTTTGATGGTTTAAAAAAACTGGTGTTGCCTGTCGATAATCTCGGTGGCAAAACCGGACGTCAGCAACTTAAAGCTATTATGAGCTGCTTACACAATGAAGAAGCGGTGATTATTTTCCCTGCTGGGGAAGTGTCTCGTATGTCGCCAAGCGGTGTAAAAGATCAACAATGGAATCAGAACTATCTAAAACTGGCGCAAAAAACCAACAGCCCATTGTTACCGGTTCACATTGGCGGACGTAATTCCATGCTGTTCTATACCAGTTCTATTTTGTACCGCCCGCTGTCGACCATTCAGCTCGCTAACGAAATGTTTCGTCAACGCAATCGCAAAATTCCTATGCAAGTTGGTCAAGCCATCCCGATTCAAGAATTGGCGCAACTGCCTCTGAGCGATAAAGAAAAAAACAAACTGGTAAAACGTCATTTATACCGTATCGCCAAAGGTAAAAAACCCCTCTTAAAAACAGAGAAAACGGTTGAACACCCACAAAATAGGCAACTCATAAAGCAAGAATTAAAACTGGCTGAACACCTTGGCAGCACCAAGGACAACAAGCAAATTTACCTATTTGATTACGACCCTATGTCAGTCACCATGAAAGAAATTGGGCGTTTACGCGAAATTGCCTTTCGCAAAGTAGGCGAAGGCACGGGAGAGCGTTCTGATCTGGATAAGTTTGATCAATACTATCGCCATTTGATTCTATGGGACGAAGAAGAACTGGAAATCGTTGGTGCCTACCGAATTGGTGAAGTCGCACGCTACATGAAATCAGACACACCAAATCGCATCTACAGTGCCGAATTATTTCAATACTCTTGCGATATGGAACCCTACTTCGAGCAAGGGATAGAACTAGGACGCAGCTTTATTCAGCCCAAATACTGGGGCAAACGCAGTCTGGATTACTTATGGTACGGCATTGGCGCTTATTTGGATAAACACCCTGAAATACGCTACATGTTTGGTCCTGTGAGTTTGAGCAATAGCTACCCACAAGTGGCAAAAGACTTCATTGTCTCTTTTTACAAACTGTATTTTGCGGACAAAGAGCACTTAGCACGCTCTTTCACGCCATATCAAGTGAATGCTGAGCACGCTGATATTATTTCTAGTATTTTCAGCGGCAACGATTACGAAGAAGATTTCAGATTGCTTAAAGAACAACTCAGCCACTTTGGCGCCAGTGTGCCAACCTTGTTCAAGCAGTACAGTGAACTCTGTGAACCCGGTGGGGTTCGCTTCTTAGACTTTGGCGTCGATGCCGACTTCGGCTACTGTGTGGACGGTTTGGTCCTAGTAGACCTCAATACAGTCAAAGAAGCGAAAAATAAACGTTACCGAGGGCACAATAGCAGCGGCACTCAGGCTTAGTACCCTAGAATGCCCTAGCGTGAATCGTGGTGATGCCCACGCGAATGAGAATGGTGACCATGGGTATGGTCATCTTCTTGTTCAGGACGCTTAAAGACAACCAGATATATAATCTTAATGACCAGCATGACACTTAACACAATAAGAACGACCATTTGAATGTCCATCGTAGCACCTCGTTATTTTTGTTGGTGTGATTTAACTATAGGACATATATCCGTTTATATTGTGAATTTACGTTTCAATTATGTATGAATGCAGTAAGCACCGAAATGGCGCGCTAGAGCTCTACCCAACGAATAATCGGCTTCAAGCAAGACAATTAAAAAATGCTTTTGCATGTTTTTTAATTATAAATGAATCAGTTATAAAATATGGCGTAAGCTTTGCTTGCTATTTTATCCAGAAGCTCGCTGCAAAAGCACATTTCGTTACACTCAGGCTTCTGCCGTAGCCTAACTTTTTTGTCTATCACTAGACCATGGAGCTGGAAATGATTGAAAAAACCTACTTAAAAACCAAACCCGAATGCAAAGTAAAATTTGCCTTACCAGTTGAGATGATCGGTGAGGCAAAAAATGTCGCTGTCGTTGGTGATTTTAATAATTGGGACACCACAGCCAATCCAATGAAAAAGCAAAAATCGGGCGTATTCGCCTCGACGATCAGTTTGGATATCGATACCTCGTACCAATTTCGTTATGTTCTAGATGGCACAGAATGGCTCAATGATGACATGGCTGATGCCTATGTCCCAAGCCCAATAAGCCCTGATACAAACAGCGTCATTCGCCTTTAAACAGCTTTTTTACGCTTTCTTAAGCCATTAAAACACATCTCGACCTAGGCATCTGGGTCGAGATATTTGTCTATTAACGGTCTCTTTCCTACCCCTTGGACACTGGATTTCGTTCCCATTTCTGCGTTCTAAAACGTCCTTTTTTTGCCTTAAAAACACGAATTCACGGTTTCAAGCTGCAATTTCTAGTCAAAATATGTACAATTGTTTTTATTAAACGCGCGTTTAATAAAAATTCAAATACCTCAATGCCCCTAAACAGAGCATTGAAACAGACAAAAAGAGGCACAACATGGCACATCAGCAGCAATACATTCATGGCCGCTACCATGCATCCACCAGCGGTGAGCACTTTGAAACAATTAACCCAGCCACAGGCGAAGTGATTGCAACAGTAGAGCACGCAGGACAAGCTGAACTCGATGCTGCAGTTGAATCCGCCAAGCAAGGCCAAAAAGTCTGGGCAGCAATGAGCCCAGTGGCACGCGGACGCATTCTTAAAAAAGCCGCAGAACTGTTGCGTGAAAACAACGAAGAACTGGCCCGTCTTGAAGTATTAGACACAGGTAAGCCCTTACAAGAAGCCATTTGCGTGGACATTCAAACTGGTGCAGACGTGATCGAATATTACGCAGGCCTAACCGATAAAATCCAAGGCGATTACCAAGACCTTGGCAATGGCAACTTTTTCTACACTCGCCGCGAACCACTGGGCATTTGCGCGGGCATTGGCGCGTGGAACTACCCCATTCAAATCGCCATGTGGAAATCTGGTCCAGCACTGGCGGCGGGCAATGCAATGATTTTCAAACCGTCTGAAGAAACTCCGCTGACCGCGCTAAAATTAGCAGAAATATTCACTCAAGCCGGCTTGCCTGATGGCGTTTTCAACGTCATTCAAGGTGATGCACGTACAGGTCAACTGATCACCGCACATCCTGATATTGCAAAGGTTTCGTTCACAGGTGAAGTCGGCACAGGCAAAAAAGTCATGGCCGCCTCTTCACAGTCATTGAAACAAGTCACCATGGAGCTGGGCGGAAAATCCCCTATGATTATCTTCCCTGATATGCCAGTGGATCAGGCCGTGTCTGCGGCCATGTTGGCAAACTTCTACACCCAAGGGGAAGTGTGCACCAACGGAACTCGCGTATTCGTTCACGCGGACATGCTAGACGCGTTTACCAAAGAACTAAAAACTCGTACTGAAGCCATGATCATTGGCGACCCGATGAACATGGACACGCAAGTCGGCGCGTTGATTTCCAAAGACCACATGCAAAAAGTCTTGGGCTACATTCAAGCGGCCAAAGACGCTGGTGCGACCTTGTTATGCGGCGGTTACCAAGTGACGGAAAACGGCTTAGACAAAGGCGCGTTTGTGGCTCCGACGGTTTTCACTGATTGCACCGACGACATGCCACAAGTACGTGATGAAATCTTCGGTCCTGTGATGTCGGTACTGAGCTTCACCGACGAAGACGAAGTGATCGCCCGCGCCAATGACACCAAGCTTGGCCTAGCAGCGGGTGTATTCACCAAAGACTTCGCTCGCGCTCACCGTGTCATCAATCAGCTAGAAGCGGGGATTTGTTGGATTAACGCGTGGGGGGCTTCGCCTGCAGAAATGCCTGTTGGTGGTTATAAGGAGTCTGGCATCGGTCATGAAAACGGCATCGAAACCTTGTACCACTATACTCAGAACAAAAGTGTCTATGTCGCTTTAGACGACATTCAAAGCCCTTACTAGGCGAGACTCTTAACGCATAATAGATGAGAACAGTCATGGCAAACGAAACGTACGATTACATTATCGTCGGTGCTGGTTCCGCTGGGTGTGTGCTAGCAGACCGATTGACAGAAAGCGGTGAACACAAGGTACTGCTATTGGAAATGGGCGGCTCGGATAAGAGCGTCTTTATCCAAATGCCAACCGCTTTGTCTTACCCAATGAACACTGAAAAATACGCGTGGCAATTCCACACAGACAAAGAGCCTGGCCTTGATGGCCGAGCAATGCATTGCCCACGTGGCAAGGTACTAGGCGGCTCTTCGTCTATCAACGGCATGGTGTATGTTCGTGGTCACGCTTGTGATTTCGACCAGTGGGAAGAAAACGGCGCCAAAGGTTGGAACTACCAAACTTGCCTGCCTTACTTTAAAAAAGCCGAAACATGGAAAGGCGGCGCGGACTTATACCGTGGTGGCGACGGCCCATTGTCGACCAACAACGGCAACGACATGACCTATAACCCGCTTTACCAAGCCTTTATCGATGCAGGCGAAGAAGCAGGCTACGGCAAAACCGACGACTACAACGGGTTTCGCCAAGAAGGCTTTGGCGCCATGCACATGACGGTCAAAGATGGCGTGCGGGCTTCTACGTCTAACGCCTACTTACGTCGTGCCATGCAACGCCCTAACCTAACACTCAAAACCGGCGTGCTAAGCCATAAAGTATTGTTCAATGGCAAAACCGCCACAGGCATTGAATTCAGCAAAAATGGCCAAACTCAACAAGCCACAGCAAGCAAAGAAGTTATTTTGTCTGCAGGCTCCGTTGGTTCACCACAGTTATTACAACTGTCTGGCGTAGGTCCGAAAGACGTTCTCGAAAAAGCTGGCGTTCCTGTGGTTCACGAATTACCAGGCGTGGGTGAAAACCTGCAAGACCATTTGGAAGTCTACTTCCAGTATTACTGCAAACAGCCCGTGACGCTAAACAGCAAACTTGGCTTGATCAGCAAAGGCTTGATCGGTACCCGCTGGATGTTATTCAAAACGGGGCTTGGCGCAACCAACCACTTTGAATCCTGTGGTTTTATTCGCTCTCGTGCGGGTCTTAAATGGCCAAACATTCAATACCATTTCTTGCCAGCCGCCATGCGCTACGATGGACAAGCCGCCGTGAAAGGCCATGGCTTCCAAGTGCATGTTGGGCCGAACAAGCCAGAAAGCCGTGGTAAGTTATGGATAGAATCCGCTAATCCAGCGGCGAAACCGCGCATCTTGTTTAACTACATTTCCACCGAACAAGACAAGCAAGACTGGCGCGACACCATTCGCCTAACCCGCGAAGTGCTGCAACAATCCGCACTAGACGATTACCGTGGCGATGAAATACAACCTGGGATGCACATTCAGAGCGACGCGGAAATCGACCAGTGGGTTAAACAGAACGTGGAAAGTGCCTATCATCCGTCTTGTACTTGTAAGATGGGCGACGACAACGACCCAATGGCCGTGTTGAACGAACAGTGCCAAGTGCGTGGTTTGCAAAATCTACGGGTGGTGGATTCGTCTATCTTCCCAACCATCACCAACGGCAACTTGAATGCGCCAACTATCATGGTAGCGGAAAAAGCCGCCGATATGATCCTTGGCAAAGCAGCGTTACCAAGCCTAGATGCGCCCGTTTGGATTCACCCAGAGTTTGAAACGAAACAGCGATAATCACCTAGGTTATTCTTAACAATAAAAAAACCAAGCCGATTTAACAGCTTGGTTTTTTTATTTCTGGTTTAGCTGACTGAAAAGACAAAGCCTTACTCAACCAAGCTTAAAGCGACTAATAATACGCTCAAGATTCGCCGATAATGTCGCCATATCATCACTTGATTTTGATATTTCAGCGATGGTCTTCTCGTTCTGAGAGGAGGCTTTGGTGACAATATCAACATTCCCACTTATTTCATTGGCGACCACGCCCTGCTCTTCCGAAGCGCTGGCGATTTGTTCCATCATATTACTGACGTTATCAACATAGTGAACCGCTTCCTCAAGAGACTGTGCGGTATGACTGGCGGTGCCAGATACTTTTTGCACATAATCAACACAAGAATGTAGCATCTTTTGAGCGTTTAATGCTTCCATTTGTAAGCTGCGAATGATGTCAGCGATTTGTTCTGTTTCTTTTTGAGTGTTGGACGCCAATCCACGGACTTCATCGGCAACCACCGCAAAACCACGACCAGACTCACCAGCACGAGCCGCCTCAATCGCAGCATTTAATGCCAGTAGATTGGTCTGATCAGAAATCCCTTGGATCGTGGTGACTACTTTGGAAATAGCCTCTGTGCGTTGATTCAATGTATCAACCGTCACTCGTGCACGCTGTACTTCATCAGCGACTTGAGTCATATCTTTCACGGCATTTAACAGCTCAGTTTGACTCTCACTAACACGCTGTTTAGCGTCTTCAGCCGCGCCTGCTGCATCTTGAATATTGCGCGCCACGTCGGTCACAGACATCGCCATCTGCTGCATTGAGTTACTAATTTCAGTTGTACTCGTATGCTGAGACTGCACATTCGCACTGGCCTGTTCAGATATCACAGCAAGTTCACGAGATGAAGCCGACTGGGATACGGCACTGTTTTTTACCTGTTGAATGAGCTCATTAAGATTATTAGACATGGTTCGCATGGCACCATACACGCTAGAAGCCGATGCAGTATCACTAAAATGAAGTGATAAATCACCAGCGGCAATTTTCTCGGCAATTTTTTGCATGTCTTTAGGCTCTGCACCAAGTGGTGCCAATACCGCTCTGGCTACCCATAAAGCAATGAACACCACACAGATGCCGATAACAATCGCTAATATGAGAAACGCATAATTGAGTTTATTGACACTGGCTAACGCTTCGGCTTCACTCATTTCTGCAATCAGAATCCATTGCAGATCTTTGTATTCAAATGGCGTATAAGAAGACAATACCGCGTCGCCCTTATAGTTTTTGCTAAGCTGCGTATTTGAAATGCCTTGGCTGCCTTCGGTCAAAGCAAGGGTATCAACTCGGCCTCGCTCTGGATAACGAAACGACGCCAGAACAGAGTGAGATTCTGGATCAAGGATAGAGTCTGAACGCATTTTGCCATCTTCGCCCATTAAATAGGTTTCACCTGTCGCGCTTAAACCAATGTTTTGCGACATGATCCGATTCAAACCATCAATCGGAAATTGTGCGATCACAATCCCTATCTGCTTACCTTCTCGATAAACCGGTGTTGATAAAAAGCCGGCTGGCGCTTGGTAAGATGGCAAATACAGAGAAAAGTCAGCGAATGTCACACCATCGGATGACAACGCTTTCTGATATGCCGTAGCAAGACCAGAGTTTTTAAAGGGACCGGTTTTTAACGAGGTGCCAAAATCTACCTCTTTAAATACGGTGTAAATAACCTCGCCTTCCAGTGACACCAAAAAAACATCATAGAAACCAAACTCTTGCTGCACTTTTTGCAAATAGGGGTGAATACTTTGATGAAAACCGTCGTAAGCTGGAATATCGTCCGATGTCAGCGCTTTGTCTTTTTCTCCTACAGGATTCGAGTTATTGGCTATGTAGGCGTATTGCAGCGCAATCGCAGCAGGAGAGAGTTGGGACGTTAGAGAACTCGTCTAAAAGCTTGCCCTCTCGTTTTCTGGCAGCCTTAAGGCGAATTCTGTTTGATAAAAACGGTTCAATTGATTGAATTTAATGTCATCAACTGGAATGGCTTTAAGTCGATTATAGGTATTCAACATACGTACGACAGAAGGGTTTTCCGCCAACAAAGACAGCCCATTTGATAAGGTATCAAGATACGCCGCAATAGACTGTTTTTTTGTTTCTCTCAACGACATTAACTGATTGTTAGCCATTTTGATTAAGGCATCTGATGAGAAATAAACCGCTACCGCAGACGATATTAAAACAGGAAGAAAACCCACCAGCAGCAAAATGGCCAGTATTTTCTTTTTAAACGTCATAGGTTAATTCCATTGTAATTGGATGAAAATTCGCACTGTTACTGTCATTTTGTATAGGCGTATTTTTTAATACGCTTCCATGAGCCAGAGATATCGTTACCACTTTGAACCCACATGACGCTTGTTGGCCGCAAACACCTACTTCCATGTAGGCATTCAACGCGCTCCCTAAATAAAACCCAAATAGAGATTTATAGACGATCTCCGCTTAGCTGTTTCAAGTCAGCTATCTAATCTGATCTATTTCAATTCAAACACAGCAAAACCATTGTCGTCTAAAGACTGATACGTCATATTTTTAGCAACGGCTTCTTTTGCTTTTGGCGTCGTAGTAAACAAGACCTTCGCGTTACCAAACCCAGTAAACGACCAATTGCCATCAGCCGCTGGATTTATGGTTGTCTGGCTCAGTAGGTAATTTGCTACCACATCACGGTTTTTATCTGGGGCATCAATCACTATCGTTTCGCCATTCAGATTTGGAAAATGACCGCCACCGCCAGCGCGGTAGTTATTCGTCGCCACTAGAAACTCGTCTTTGGCTCTTAATGGTTCGCCGTTAAACATCGCCTTGGTAATACGATGTGCGTCTTTATTCACCACTTCCCCATCTCCGTTGTAGCGAGCAGGCTGGGTGACATCGATCTTGTAAGAAATACCATCAATCACATCGAAGTTATAGGTTGGGAAAGAGGTATTCACCAAGTTTTGAGGCTCAGTCGAGTTAGGGTCAATCTGGTTAAACTGCCCAGCCGCCGCTTCTAGCCATTCAATCACTTGCGCACCAGTCAATTTCACCACTTTTAAATCGTTAGGATAAATGTACAAATCACTGACGTTTTTCAGGGCGATATCACCCTTTGGCACATCGGTGTAATAGTCTGGACCACCGCGACCACCAGCCTTGAACGGTGCTGCTGCAGACAAGATAGGCAAACCTTCATAAGACGTACCACGAACAATATTTTCCACATACCAAATCTGCGCATTGTTCACGATTTGAATAGAAGGATCGTCTTGCACCAACGCGAAGAAGCTATTGATATCTGCCGTCGATTCACCGACTTTACGACGCATATAAGCCAAAGTACCTTCGTGTTCAGTTTCTACCGCTTTGTTAATACTGGCATCCGCTTCCACCAAAGCCACTGTATCACGGCCTTCACGACGAGCAATAGCACGCACTTCGGCTTTGCCATCGGCGACTTTCCAGCCATCGCCTGCTCGTTCAAGCGTCAAATCAATTACGCCAAGGTGAGAGCCCCAAAAACCAGGCATGGTCGCAGGTTTACCAAATACCGTGCCTTTTTCACTGTCCACCCCGTCGAAGGCATCAAAGGCCTTATCGCCTGGGAAAATACGATGAGAGTGACCAAACAAGATCGCGTCAATACCATCGACTTTTGCCAGATGATAAGTCGCGTTTTCCTCGCCTTTTAAATAAGGCGAATTCATCATACCACTGTGGGGAATCGCGATAATCACATCCGCCCCATTGGCTTTCATTTCCGGCACGTACTTATTGGCGGTTTCAATGATGTCTTTGGCGATGACTTTATGGGTTAAATTGTCTTTATCCCAGGTCATAATTTGTGGCGGCACAAAACCAATGTAACCGATTTTGACCGTTTGTTTTTTGCCATCAGAATCAACGAAGGTTTTGTCTTTGATAATATAAGGCTGGAAGTAAGGCTGGTCATTAGACGCATCATTGTCGCCATCATCCACGTAGACATTCGAGTTAACATAAGGGAAATTCGCGCCACTTAAACTCTTCATTAAAAAGTCTAAGCCATAGTTAAACTCGTGGTTACCGACATTACCCACATCGTAATCCAACAGGTTCATCGCTTTATAGGCTGGGTGTGTCTCACCAAAGCGCAATACTCGACCTTTGGCAACATAATCGCCTAACGGTGTGCCCTGTAATAAGTCACCATTATCCACCAACACAGAGTTTGCAACCTCACCGCGGGCCGCTTTAATCAAGGTCGCCACACGAGACAAACCCACCGCATCGCTTTGCTTATCACCGTAATAATCGTAATCCACCAAATTCATGTGAATATCCGTGGTTTCCATGACTCGCAAGTCAATGGTAGAGGCCTGCGCCATCGCAGCAAACAACAAAGAAGAGGCGAACATCGTCGCGCCCTTAGGAATAAAAAACGTCATGAAAAACTCCATTCATACAAACATCTTGCGTATCAAAAATACTAACCAAAAAGTCAGTTTTCATATTAAGACGATTTTATGCGAAGTTCATGCCTTTTTTGTGACACATAAAGAGATTGGATTACGCTCGTGCCTCCCTCATCCAACCAACAAGACTTAAGGTATCCATATAATGAGAAACAAACGGCGTTTTGATGAGGTAGGCGGTAGTTTCGAGGAAAAACGCCGTTTGGTTCGAGTCTTGTGAGGACGTGAGACGTCGGCATGAAGGCGTGACTTACATCAACACGTCGGATTACGGTCGTGCCTCCCTCATCCGACCTACGAGACGGAGGCAAAAAAGAAGTTATCGTTTAAACCAGCGCCACACGAAGAGTACTTTAATCAAAGCCGCAGCGACGTAGGTCATGGCGCAGGCGGTGAGGATCTTCTTCACTTTGGGGAGGTCTTCCTGCGGAATGTAGTTGCCTTCGGCCAGAATGGGTAGCGCTTTATTAAAACTGGCGTCCCATTCTTCGGGCAGAATGGCGACTTGTACGATAACGGCCAATAGACCTGATAGCCCAACGACCAACGCATGCAGCGGCACAGCGTAAGGTAAATGCAGCAACAGTGTAATCGCTGGCCAGCCTAATAATAACCCTGCGGTAATACGTCGTGCCATGTGCGCTAAAGGCAAATAACGCGTGCTGAGGTGGGAGATTTTTTGTTTCTTTTCATGAGCAATGGCATGGCCGACTTCGTGGGCCGCTACCGCAACAGCAGTGAGCGAGCGGCCGTTTAATACACTAGGACTTAGGCGAACAACATGTTGAGCAAAATCGAAATGGTCATAACCTTCTTGTGTTGCTTCCACTTTGACCTCATGAAGCTCAAAGCGTTTGACTAAGTGCGTGGCCAGTTCTCCGCCCGTACCTGGCAGGTCGTTACGCTCGGAAGAATAGCGCTTCAAGGTGTATTTTACCCAAGCACTTGGTCCAACCAAGAGTATAAGTGCGATGACAATTGCAATAATCCACAACATAAATCTGTCTTTCTACAACCCAAGTTAACAAAAAATATCCGGCTCAACTTTGACCATTTTTGTTGTCATCACATACACTGTATGAAATAACACCAAACCAATAAGAGCTCAATATGAAAAATCCCTTAGTTGGTCCGATTCTCGCGATCTTAAAAACGCATCCTAGCGGCATCAGTGAGTTTGATATTCTCAAAAACCTGAAAGATCAGTTGCCCGAGTTTAGTCAGCTTGCCGACGATAGTAACCTACAACTTTTTCGCCAGCATTTTCTTATCATGAATGCCCTGTATCAACTACAAAGCAGCCTTTGGCAAGAAGAAAACCTAATGCTCAGTATCAGTGCCATGCGGATTCAGCTGCTTAGCGCGACACAAATCCGTCTTTCACAAAGCACGAGCTTGAACGACAGTGTGGATGCCAAACTGGCAGCTTACTACCTAGACTGGAGCGAATACGAAAAAACCGATGCCGACGAAGTCTCCCGTCTCCTCAATAGCTTTTACAAAGGCATCAGTTTACCTGGCAACCGACATTCAGCACTCAAAACACTGCAAATCGACAGTACGAATCCCACCAAAGCCATCATTAAACAACAGTACCGAAAATTGGCCCAGAAACATCATCCTGACCGAGGCGGCGACCAAGATATTTTCATCGGTCTAAGACAAGCGTATGAGTATTTGATGTTCTAAAAGGTTCCCCACCTGAACAAACCCTGTCTTTTAAGTGTAAAGCCCTCTTTCTGTGATTGCTTTCATTTCTATAAAAATTCAAGATGAACCTCGCTCTTTATGTGCGGTCAAAACACGACCTTTTATGATTTCATTGATTCATTTTATAGAAACAGGCCTATGACTTTTTCCTCTTTTTTTCAGTCTCTTCAACTTTCTCGACTACTTTCTTTAAACCTTCGCCCTCTTTGTCTGGTGTCATTCACCTTACTGGCTAGCTGCAGTAGTGTAACGGAAATAGATCACTCCAATGACTTTGCCAATAATGGTCGAGACGTCACAGCATTGAAACGTGACAGCTTATACCTGCAAGAAAGCCTTCCGCCAGGATTGCCTTATCCGGACAAAAGCTTTCAGAGTGGTTTAGCCCAACAAATCAAATATTTAAATCGTATTAAAGACAAAGATTATTTGTTAGAAAACACCCAAACCAGTGTCGCAGACTTAAGACTCGTTGCGCAGGAAGTCGATAATTGGTTACGAGATCCAACTCAACAACCTAAACTGGTCGCTCATCAGTTGGCAGGACAAGACAAAAGAGGCAATGTGCAGATCACGGGCTATTATGTCCCTATTTTGCCAGTACGCCATCAACCAGATGACGTGTACCGTTATCCGCTTTATCGTAAGCCAACACAACGAAATGCAGAAGGAAGATTTCCTTCCCGAGAAGAAATCGATTTTGAAAATGCCCTTGCTGGACAGGGTTTAGAGATTGCTTACACGGCAAGCTTGGTCGACAATTTTTTCCTACATGTACAAGGCTCTGGCGTTATTGAATATGAAAATGGCGAGCGTAAACTCTTGTCTTGGGGCGGTGTGAACGGCCATGCTTATCGTAGTTTAGGAAAAGTGCTTATTGAAAAAGGAGAGATTGATAAGGCCAACATTTCAGCGCAAAGCATTCGCCAGTGGCTAAGTGACCACCCTGAGCGTAATCGGGAAATTTTATCGACTAACCCAAGTTATTTGTTTTTTAGCGAAGGCCCACAAAACCCGGTTGGCGCCGCAAACGTACCATTAACTCCGCTTTATTCTGCGGCGGTGGATCCAAACGTCATCCCTCTTGGATCCATTTTATTGGCTCAAGTCCCTAAACTAGACCATTATGGCAACTTGATAGGGCATGATTTCCGTCTACTGTTAGCACAAGATAAAGGCGGTGCGATCAAAGGACCTGGACACATAGATTGGTATCAAGGCATAGGCGAAGAAGCACACTTCCATGCAGGCCAGCTCAAACACTTTGGCAAAGTCTGGCTGTTATTACCAAAGAACCCCATACCCGAAAAGTTGATTGCTAAATAAACAAACCCTTTCTATAACAAAACGCCGTACTGTCATCACCCAGTACGGCGTTTTGCATTTCGCTAGGTTTCACTAAAAACCATCACATAAGGTCACTTAACTTAAAGGAAACGGGAAGGTTTATCTTGAGCTCGGTTTCCATCATGTCTTTAGGAAATTTCGGTAATGGTGTTGAACGTTTAATCATATCCAATACCGCATCATCTAAACGTTTATGACCAGAGCTTTCTATTATTTTCACGTCAGAGACAGATCCGTCGGCATGGGCCACAAACGATAAGGACACAACGCCTTCTTCATTGCGACGACGAGAAGCCCTTGGGTAACGTTTATTTTGCGCCAATACCGATTTTAGCTCCGAGAAATAACTCGCTTTAGCGCCTGGGTTCCCACCACTACTCGCCGCATTACCAGTTCCTGTTGTGACCTTTCGGTTCGCCATGGAAGGTGGGGCAACTTGCGGAGAAGTGGCCTTCACCACAGATTGCTCTGGTTTGTTCGATTCAGACTGCGGTTTTGGCTTAGGCTCTGGTTTTGGCTTCGGTTCTGGCTTTGGCTCTGGTTTCGGCTCAGGCTTAGGTTCTGGTTTCGGCTTCGGTTCTGGCTTTGGCTCAGGTTTTTTGACTTCAATTGGCGACTTTTGCTTGACCACAACAGGCTCTGGTTCCGGAATCACTTCAGGCTCTACCACAGGCTCTTCAATGATGTCTGGCTCAGGTTCAACAACAGGTTCTTCAACCACTTCCGGTTCTTTTATGACTTCAGGCTCGACTTCTTGCTGAACTTCTTCAATAGGCTCTTCTACAACGTCTTCGGTTTCTTTGACTTCTTCTTGAGCGGCGGTTGTTTGCGCTGCAGCACCAAGATCGCCTAGCATACCAAGGTCGAACTCAATTCCTTGAGAGCCCGCCGCCTGGCTGCCCTCAGTCGGATTATAGAAAACAGCATAAAAAGCCCCGGCGTGAAGTGAAATGGCTAAACCACCCGCTATCACCCAATGTCGCGTGGAAATCATTCTGCTCCTCGCTCTAATTGTGTCGCCAAACTTACCTTGGTCAATCCAGCCAATCGAACTTGATTAAACACCGGACGTAATTTCTCTAACGAAATACCACCATCGGCTTTAATCTGAACCCAAAAAGCGTCTTTGTCTGGCGCAGAGGTGAATTGTTGTTCTAAATACGCTTGCACATCGTCAATCGCAAATAACGTGTCGTCTACATACAGACTACCATCTGTGCCTAAAACGATTTCAATACTAGGGTCGGTTGCTGCTCGATTATCATTAACTGAATGGGGTGGCATGACAGCAATAGGATCAGCTTTTTGAATTTGACCTGCCACCATAAAGAACACCAACATCAGAAACACCACGTTGATCAGCGGCACCATATTGTCATCATTAGCGGCGTTTCTTGCTGCGTATTTTTCGCCTATTTTCATTTCTTCTCCGGCATGGCAAAAGCATTCGCAATCGATACAGTTTTTGCACCATTGAGTTTGAGACGATCGGCAAGATGCATCAAGGTCTGCAACGTAACTCCCTCTTCCGCCTTAATCACAAAAATACCGTCATTATGGTCTGTCACAAGAGACTGAATACGGGATTGATCGGAGAAACTAACCGCTTGCCCTTCTACCCAAACCTGATCATCATTTTGCTTCAAAGTCAGGATAAGATTGTCTTTCTCTTCGATGGGTTTTGGTGTGTCAGGCGTCATCGCTAAAGGCGTATCAACGATACGCCACGGCACAAAACTTGAGGTCAACATAAAAAACAAGAGCAAGATAAACACCACATCAATCAGTGGCGTTAAACTGATCGCATTCTTGCGTTTCGGCTGTGATAGGTTAAGCGGCATGCAACATCTCTTTGGTGGCTTTTGCTACCAAATGCTTCGCTTCTTTGCTAGTGAAAACCTGTGTCACCGCATCATTCATGTTATGAGCAATACGCTCAACTTTACGTTCCAACCAGCTCTGTAAGGTAACAACGGGAATGGCTACAGCCAAACCGACGGCTGTGGTTAACAATGCCTGCCAAATACCACCAGACAAGACAGAAGGGTCGACTTGATTCCCAGCGCCTTCCATTTGCTGGAAGGCGGTAATCATACCCAATACCGTACCCAACAAACCAAGCAACGGACTCAAGGTGGCAATAATTTCCAACGGACGCAAATAAGAACGAAGCTGGTTTAATCGATTCATTGCCCGACGCTCCACTTCCTCGCGAATCAAATCGGCACTGGTGTTCGCCGCTAATAACGCACGCATGGTATAACCGACGAGCGCATCAATAGGACGTTTTTCATCTAGCTTTTCAAGCGCCGTTTCTGCGCCCTGATTACGCCAAGCCTCTAAGGCAACATTGGTGGTTTTCAAACTTTCAGCGCGCAATGAGGACAGCTGCCAAAGTTTCAAAAAAACAATGGTCAGAGCCACAATAGAAAACACCATCAGAATCCACACGACAGGTCCACCGACCTGCAAGAAATCGATAATTTTCTGTTGTATTGAATTTTCCACAAGACTCTCCGCTGAATAGAACATATTGAACAAATGGTAGTCATTCTCAACCGCATTTTCAATATGTAATTCTCAAATACGACGAATAGATAACAATAAAGACGAAATAGTCGAGAAAAGCGCCACACAGCGAGGGAAAGAACGCATGATCACAGGGCCGTTTCAATGATCATGCGAAAAGAAGTCGTTCAGAGGACTAAAAAACGATTGTTCTATAGCCAACCACGATGTTTAAAATACCAATAAGGTGCAAAGGCAGAAAAGACCATCAAACCTAACGCCGCAGGATAACCAAAGTCCCAACCAAGCTCAGGCATAACGTTAAAGTTCATACCATAAATGCTCGCAACAAGCGTCGGTGGTAGGAAAACAACCGATGCAATAGAGAAAATCTTAATAATTTTGTTCTGTTCGATGTTGATAAAGCCTTGTGTGGAATCCATCAAAAAGTTGATTTTATCGAATAAAAAAGTGGTGTGAGACATCAAGGTTTCTACGTCACGCATTACCTCGCGCAAGGTTTCTGAGTAATCTTGGCGATTGGGTAAATGACGCAATAAAAATGAGATATTACGCTGCGTATCCATCAAACAAAGGCGAATTTTTCCATTACTGTCTTCTAAACGTGCCAACTTCTCAATAATGGTATCCAGCTCTGTTTCGTCATCTTCGAGCACCAAATGACTAACACCTTCCAACTGACGATGAGAGTCTTCTAGCGTATCGGCGTGGTTCTCTACTTTATTCTCAAGCAAGGTAACCAATAAATGCGCCGCTGAATCGACAATGATTTGGCCTCGGCGGGCACGCATTCGCAACAATCTAAAATCAGCCAACTCGGTTTCACGAATGGTGATCAATCTATCATGCTGCAAAATACAAGCAACCGTAGAGGTCTTATGACGACCTTCCGTTTGGTTCAAAAATAGCGAGTGCACATGAATGCCCGCTTGATCCACAAAACAACGGGCCGAGGCTTCAATTTCTTCGACGTCATCGGACTCAGGGAGATCCGTTCTTAACAATTCTTTAAGTTGTAAACGTTCGTCATCATCAGGTTCTGCGGCATCAATCCAATTGGCTTCCTTGTGCAACGTAGCAAAGTTTTCATCTTCTTTGGAAATCTCTTGAATCAACCCATTGGTGATTTTAAAAAATCTTAACATCTTCTTTCCTCGATATACTCGATACCTTATTTAGGTCTAATCACGTTATTTGGCAGAGGGTGCAACCTAATAGAATAAACACTGGAGATGTGTATTTTATGACGTTGAAATTGTTTTATACGGCTGCGAGGTGATTATTGTATCTCACGACAGATAGAAACAGCAGAGCAAAAAAAAGAGACAATCCAGAATCAACCGGATTATCTCTCAAAAAGACCTTCCCCTGGGAGGCGATGGTCTACTTCTTATCGAGTTGGATAAGAAACGTTAAATCGCTTTACTTAAAACTCAGCACACAATCAATGGGCTAAAATTTGATCCAAAAAAACCTTAGCGCGTTCTGTTTTTGGCTTCACGAAGAACTCTTCCGGCGGCGATATCTCAATAACACTGCCCGCTTCCATAAAGACAATACGATCAGCAAATTCTTTGGCAAAGCCCATTTCATGAGTCACACAAATCATCGTCATGCCGTCTTTCGACAGCGAGCGCATGATTTCCAATACTTCAGAAATCATTTCTGGATCGAGTGCAGAGGTTGGCTCATCAAACAACATAATGTCAGGAGACATGGTTAGTGCTCTGGCGATGGCAACACGTTGCTGCTGGCCTCCAGACAATTGACCTGGATATTTTTGCTCTTGATCACCAATTTTCACTTTATTAAGCAAATCACGCGCGACCTCATTCGCCTGTGCCACAGGCATGCCAAGTACATGACGTAAACCAAAGGTGCAGTTATCTAAAACGGTCATGTGAGGAAAGAGGTTAAAGTGCTGAAAAACCATTCCCGTGTGACGACGTATCTTCTCAATCTCTTTAACGTTATCGGTGATAGTAATATCGCAAATTTTGATATTACCCTCATCGTGTTGCTCTAAGTTATTAAGGCAACGAATCAAGGTAGATTTCCCCGAACCAGATGGCCCGCAAATCACGATGGTTTCACCTTTCGCAACCGTCAAATCGATATCGCGCAGGGCATGGTATTTACCGTACCATTTATTAACTTGATCCAGTTTTACTGCTGTTTGTTCAGACATAATGCATTCCAATTAATGTTTTGTGCGTTTGATACGTCGCTCAAGATGCGCGCCGTACTGTGCAATAGAAAAACAAGCGATAAAGAAAAACGTCGAAATGACAATGGGACCTTCCGCATGAAGACCAAGCCATTCCGCGTTATGAAACGTCGCATTAATCGCCCCCATTACTTCTAATAAACCCAAAATCATCACCAAGGTAGTTTCTTTGAACAAACCAATGAAGTTAGTGATCAACGCTGGGACAGAGTTACGCAAAGCTTGAGGCATAACCACATACGCCATCGTTTTCCAGTAACCACAACCCATCGCGTAAGACGCTTCAATTTGGCCTTTTGGTACCGCTTGAATCGCGCCACGAATGATCTCTGCTTTATATACAGAAGAGACAAAAATCAGCACAAACAAGACACGGAACAATACGTCGATAGATACGCCGCTTGGTAAAAAAAGCTGCAAAACTAAAGACGCCATGAATAAGAAGGTGATCACAGGCACCGAGCGAATAATCTCGATGTAGCTAGTGCAAGCCCAGCGCAAAATAGGTAGCTGGGATTGTCGACCTAGCGCCAACAAAATAGACACAGGCAAAGATAAACACATGGCAATAATGCCTAAGAAAAAGGTCAGTGTCAGACCACCCAACGCACTGGTTGAAATGTCTTCAAAGATGAAGCCACCTTTAAGCAACACCCAAAGAACTAAAGGCAAAACAAGAATGTAAGCCACAATCCATTTTTGCGGAATTCGTTGACTAAACAATAAAGGAAAGGCAAAAAGCCCAACAGCAAACGCCGAATTCACTCGCCATTGCTCAGACTCAGGAAACGGCCCATAGATGTAGTAATCCATATATTGTCTGATCGGAATCCAACACGCAGCGCCCGGTGTACAATCTGCTCGGCTTGTTCCACTAAAGGTGGCGGAAAAAAACAACCAGTCTAAAGCTTTTGGCAACAACAAATACAAGAGCGCAATCATCGCCAAAGTCACTACGCTGTCTAACCAAGTGTTAAAAAGGTTACGTTTTATCCACACCATAACTCGACGACAGCTGAAAGGCGTCGCTTTTTTCGCTCTCGCCTCAACAGGCTTACCGATTATCTGTTCCATGTTTGTTTGATGATTCATCTTATCGTCCTTTCAACTGCATGGCTTTGTTGAAACGTCCCATAATGGCTGCCAAAATCAAGTTCAAAAAACCATAACTCGCCATCACAATCACGATGCACTCTATGGCTTGACCGGTAATGTTTAAACTACTGCCACCCATAGTGCCCATAATATCCATAAAGCCAACCACAGAACCCAATGCCGCGGCTTTTAGTACGTTGATATAAATAGACGTCATTGGTGGAATAATAGAATGTAGAGCTTGAGGGATTATTACTTTATTCATCACAATATTAGGCTTTACCCCAAGCGCTAGACCAGCTTCCATTTGACCTTTTGAAATCGCCAGAATACTGCCTCGAATCACTTCTGAACCATGCGCTGCAGAGTAAGTACTTACTGCGATAATAAGCATTATAAACTCAGGAGGAAGCGTCCAACCTTGTTGAAAATTAAAACCAACCAGTCTTGGTGTATTAAAACTAATAACAGGCGAAAAAACTAAGCTTACCAACGCAACCAAAATAACAGTCATCAGTAAAATAGAGATGCATTGGCGTCCTGTTGTAGTAGTCCTTTTTTTAATAATAAAAAACAGCATTCCCCATAGCGCGATAAGCACTACTGATGCTAATACGCCGTAATTCCACACCACACTTGGAATGGATAAACCACGATTTGAAAGAAACGATACATCACCAAAATTAAACGCCTGACGGACTCCAGGTAATGTCAAAGATAAGGTATACCAAACCGAGATATGCACCAAAATCGGCACATTGCGTACATATTCAACGATGCAAAGAGAGACTTTTGACAGTAAAAAATTCTGTGACAAACGCATAATAGCCAAACACAAAGCCAACACCGTCGTTAACAAGATAGCTATTACAGCAAACGCTATGGTATTGACCATACCCGCCGCCCATGCCATAAGGTGCGAAGAGGTTTTTGGATCATAGTGAATCAAGCTGTAACTTATATCGTAACCAGCACGCTGAAAAAGAAAATCAAAGCCACTAGTCAAACCCGCATCACGCATATTGGTCGCAGCATTTAATGCTAAATACATAGCGCCATAACAAATGACGGACAAAAATACGAGCTGTATCAGAGTATCTCGAACTTTTCGGTTATATAAAAAAGAATACATAAACAACTGCCATAGAGAGTGCTTACAAATGGAGCTTTCAAATGTTAATGACAATGAAAAGCCAGCTTACCTATGGGCAAACTGGCTCACATTATGATTAACGGAACGGGTAGGCGTATAACAGACCGCCTTTGGTATAAAGATTATTTAAACCGCGATCAAACTTAAGCGCAGAATCCTTACCTAGGTTACGGTCAAAGATTTCGCCGTAGTTACCCACCGCTTTAATGGCGTTATAAGCCCATTTATCATCCAAGCCAAAGTTCTTACCTAGACTACCTTCTGTGCCAAGTAAGCGCATAACATCAGGTTTTGTGCTGTTTAGTTTTTCATCGACATTACTTTGAGTAATGCCCTGCTCTTCTGCTTCAATCAATGCCATGGCAGTCCACGTGACCACTTGACGCCATTCATCATTGCCTTGTTTCACATAAGCCCCCAATGGCTCCTTGGAAATACGCTCAGGCAAAATAACGTTTGCTGATGGATCTGGCATACCTTGACGATCAGCCGCCAGTGCAGAAGCGTCATTGGTCACTGCATCACAACGATTCGCTAAATAAGCAGCAGTGGATTCTGCACTACCCTCTACGATGAGTGCTTTATAACTTAAGCCACGCGACTCAAAGTAGTCATTAATGTTTTTCTCGCTCGTCGTACCTGGATAAGTACAAATAGTCGCGCCATCTAATTCTTCAATCGAATTTACGCCCAATTCTTTTTTCACCATCAAGGCTTGGCCGTCATAGAACCAAGGAGTGGTGACATCAACACCGTTCAAACCATCACGCGTTGCAGTGAAAGTAGTTGAGCGTGCCAACATATCAATTTCATCCGTCACTAATGCCGTCAAACGGTTACGCGAGTTCATGGTAATGAACTCAACTTTAGAGGCATCGCCAAATACAGCCGCAGCAACAGCCTTACAAAGCTCAACATCTAATCCCGTCCAATTGCCTTTTGTATCAGGCGTTGAAAAACCCGCTTTACCAGGATGGATACCGCACTTCATAACACCACGCGTTTTTACTTCTTCTAACTTGTCCGCTGCGTAGACAGAAGCACTAGCAGATAAGACGCCAGCACCAATGATCGCAGTCGCAATTAGTTTTTTCATTGTTGTAATCCTATATTGAGTTCCGATGTGACAAACAAAGAATACTTTGGATCCATATTAATAGTCAATAATGAATAAATGGATACATAAAACCAATTTTATAACCAACTTTAGAATACACATGATTAAATGCAAGAAAGATCTAAACTCATAGAGAGACATCTCTACCTAAAAGTAGAGGCATAAGAGACTACGCCTCCCAAGCAGAATACTTAAGAAGGCGTTAGAACAAGCAAATACAATTCAAAGAGAAGCTTTATAGAGAGGCGGTTTGACGACGTTTTAACTGTTGTGATTTCAGTTGTTCTGCTAATGCGTAAGCGCTCATCATGATATGACTTTCCAGCGCATAACAAGCACCTTCTATGTCTTGGCGTTCACAACGGTCAATTAACTCATCATGTTCACGCAAAGAACGCGGCGTATTTCGATGGCTTAGAATAAAGGATTTTAAACGTGCGTAATGACGATGATGTAGGTCTTTGATCACATTTTGCATCAAAGGACGATTTGCAGGTCTGTACAAGACTTCGTGAAACTGATAATTCAATGGCGTCCACTCTTCAGGTGCGCATTTACGTAGGCTTTCATTGATTTCACGGGCTTTCGCAATATCTTCTGCACACATTAAAGGAATAGCTAACTCTAACAATTTCACTTCAATAAGAGCCCTAAGCTCACATTTTTCAAGAAAACTTTCGGGGGAAATGGTCGTGACCGTTGCTCTGCCCGTGTCACGAATCTCTACCAACTCTTCTCCTGCCAATATTTGCAGGGCCTCTCGCACAGGCGTACGGCTAACTTGGTAAGCACTGGCAATATCCACCTGCGAAAGCGCCATACCTTCGGGATACGTTCCATCCAAAATTTTAGACCGTATGTCTTCGGTGACGGACAAAACCACTTTCTGTTTGTTATTTTCGCTCATGGAAGCCTATCTGATTGAGATTAATGAAGTTTATAAATAAAACAGCACAAAATATGAGCAATATTTTAACACAGTGTTGCTATATCTGCGAATATGATCATTGGAAACTTGATTAATGTATTCATTTAATATAAAAACAAACACAAAATGTATCCATTATGGCTTTATATATGTTCACTCTCGTTAAAAATGCAAATGTGTATGCACCAGAAGCACTTGGTATCAAAGATATTTTGATCGCGGCTGGTAAAATTTTAAAGATAGAAAGTAAGATCGACATTACAGGTATCGCGGACGTCAAGGTTATTGATGTTCAAAAACAAATACTTATCCCTGGATTCGTTGATGGTCACGTTCATCTTATCGGTGGTGGCGGTGAAGGCGGCTATCATACTCGTACACCCGAAGTGTTGCTAAGCCATTTAACCAAAGCGGGCATCACCACAGTGGTCGGCTTATTAGGCACAGATTGCGCCACACGTCACAATGATAGCCTTTACGCTAAAACAAAAGCCCTCACTACAGAAGGCGTAAGCGCCTATATGTTTACGGGTGGCTACAAAGTGCCATCGGAAACCATTACTCAATCGATTCAACGCGATATTGTCTTTATCGACCGAGTCATTGGCTTGAAAACCGCCCTCTCCGACCATCGCTCTTCACAACCAACAATAGAAGAACTATCACGCATGGCTTCAGAAGCCCGTGTTGCGGGTCTTATTTCTGGAAAGTGCGGTCGCGTTGTCGTGCATCTTGGTAATTCTCAGAAAGGCTTTGGCCCGCTGTTTGAGGTAGTAGAACAGTCTGACATTCCGGTTACTCAGTTCATCCCGACTCACGTCAATCGCACAGAATTACTGGCAGATCAAGGTATGGAATGGTTGAAACAAGGTGGTTTTGTGGATTTGACTGCTGGTATTAATCCAGACAAAGGTGCAAAAGGCAGCGTAAAAGCATCTAGTTTTTTAACTCGCTGCAAAGCACAAAACATTGATACTAGCCGAGTTTGCATTAGCTCCGACGGTAATGGCTCAGTGCCGATATTCAATGAAAAACGTGAGCTTATCGGTTTAAAAGTCGCAGGCTTCGACTCGTTACTCTATCAACTGAAAGAAATGATTCAGGTCGAAAACATGTCGATTACTGAGGCGGTTATTCCTTTCACTCAAGCGCCAGCCCAATGCCTAGGATTGGCAAATGACAAAGGCGAAATATCGCTAGGAAAAGACGCTGACTTCTTGATCCTTGATGAGAACCTAAACATCCAACACACCTTTGCTAAAGGCGTTTGCCATGTAAAAGATGGCGTCACGCAAATAAAAGGCACGTTTGAGGAGTAAAAATTCTTCAGGAATAACCATCCCGATGATGATATTGGGATGGTTATTGAGGGTGCTTATTTATAAAGGAAGTACTTAGTACTCCTGCATTAAAATGATTTCACGGTTTTGGTCGCGAATAACCGCCTCAGCCATTTTTATAAGGGCTGAGTCACGACTAAACTGTAACAGCACTCTTGCCATGGCTACAGCCGCTTCGTGATGAGGTATCATGCCGTCGACAAAATCACGATTCACATCGCCACTTGCCAATAATGCATGCATATCTGCCATCATGGTCGCATTAATCTCGGCATAAGCCGCTTTGATTTGCGCAGCGTCTAAGGATGGTTTCGCTTCCCCATAACTTGCCAACCAATCTTGCATAAAGGCAATCTCGCTCGATTGCGCCGCCACGATATCAACCGCTAAAGGTTTTAATTTGTCAGACACCTGAGCGGATGCAAGCAACTGGGTCGCCATATCAATCGCCCCTTGATGGTGTGGAATCATGCCTGTCACAAAGTCATAATCCACATCTCCAGTCAATTCCGTTGAATGCATTTGCATCATCATGTGTTGGTTGCTTTGCGTGAACTGAGAAACATGCTCCGAATGATGTATTGGATGATCTGTATCCTTCTCTGGTGACGAAAAAGTGCAGCCTGTAAGCACTAAGCTCATCATTAGCAGTACTGAAGCAGAAAAATATTTTTGAAAAAACGTCATGGTTTTATCTCTCGTTATTGAGTTTTTACAAACGACTTAGACGTTATTCAGCATAATGAATCGTACTAAAGCCGTCAGAATATTAGGCACTGTCTAATAAACAGTTAACTCGCAATTAACGTAGATAAACGGGGAGGCGGCGTGACTAACTCTAAAAAATGATGTCGCCATTTTTCGATCAGCGACAATGCAGGCCAATACACAGCAGTAGAAGCCAACATCAAAAGTATAGGAGGCAAAGCCGCTAACGTACAATGATCGACACAATCCGCGTAATTCATGTTTTTAGTATGATCGTGAAAGTTAGACGCTAGGTTCACATCAGACATGGGCATCGCAGAGAATGGCACTTGAGAGACTGACGCCATATCCTGATGTGATGCATGCAAAGAGAGTAACGCTGACGCATGTGTGTCTGGCATAGAGGCGTGAACAATCGCCTGTATCGAGGCGGATAAAGTCAGCCACGACCCAACAACAACAACAACAAAGCACATCATAACCCAAACGACTCGCGGTATGCTCAACACATCATTAAGCCTATTAAAAACATCTAAACAGCATACTCCTCAAATATAAAATCGACAAACATCGCTAATACAAATCCCTTTCATTCAGTATTGCTACTTTGACCTTCCCTATTTTTTAGGGAAGGCACTAAGCTCTTTAACCAAGGTAAATACATTGCCTTTGCTGACTTCTTTCTCAAAGCTGTCTTGCATGATGCCCATGTCTTTGCGCAGTTCATGGGACAGAGACGCAAGCTTCTTACGAGATAGGTAACGCTGAAAACATACCGAAAAGTGTTGTAGTAATGCAATGATGATCATACCAACCTCCTGACTCAATAAACTGTCTTAGTGAGTAATGATAGATGGCTTACTACCAGCCCAACAGACGCAGACAGATCATTAAAAAGTCATACAGAAACCAATACAGACAATCTGTATTGGTGGTTTTTAGTCATTCTGTCTGCTTTATTAAGCAAAGATAAAACGATAGGCCACATAGAACAATAACAGCGCCATGATGCGATTCACCCACGCCATGATTTTAGGGTTCATTGCGGCTTTTTTCAGTCGAGAACCGGCTAACAAGTAAGTACTTGGGGCTCCACAGGCCATGGCAGCCAGCCCTAGAGACCAGAGCGCTATTTGCCCGCCTTCGATCTGTGCTCGTGGAAACTGTATCGTCACTATGGGTACAATGGCGACTAAGGCTTTAGGATTACAAAGCTGTAATATCAAACCTGTTTTAAAGTTCACCAGCGTCGCTTTGGCCTTCAACTCGTTTTGTTGAAAGCTTGCCCGCAAGATTTTCACCCCAAGATAAGCAATATATAACCCGCCTAATAGGGCAATAAGCGACTGATATTCCATAGGAATAACGTCGCCACCTACATAACCAATCAACAGAAACAGGATCAGCATAGCGAGCCCAACCCCTACACAGTATAAAAAAGCGCGCCAGCCCTGTCCGTTGATACCGGCAAACAGCGCCAGCATATTAGCAGGCCCAGGACTGTACATGACACCAAAGGCGTAAATGAGTATTTCGAGCATAGGAATCCCTCAAATGGATATTGATAAAAAGAAGTCAGTAAAATTTGGTCGGTAACGTGAAGAGCAGTACGACTAACTACGTAATAAAGTGCGCCTAAATTGATAAGGCGTGAGGCCAAACATTGGCTTAAAACGACGGTTGAAATAGCTCAAATCAGTGAAACCAAAAGTAAACGCCACATCCGCTGGAGGCATTCCAAGCTCAAGGGCTTCTTTTGCGCGGTTCATACGGTAATTTTGCCAGTATTGATGAGGCGTCATACCAAAATAATCACGGAAGCAACGCAACAAATGATACTTCGACATGTGAGCCACTTGGCTTAACGCATCCAAAGAGACCTCTTCCCCCACATGGGCGTGTAAATAATCTCGTACCCGTTCAAAAACCGGGTCTTTCGCGCGGCGTTTGGATTCAATCAGAATACCTTTTTGACACGCCAAATATTCAGCAAATTCAAACAAAGCAGACGAGTATTCAAGCGCGGATGAGATGTCATTTTCGACCAAAGCGGCCAAACGTAAAATATGTGTTTTGAGCACAGCGTCATGTTGCACAATACGCTCAATACGAAATTCTTGTGCGCGACGAACGCCAGCACTGGCAAGCATAGGGCTGAGTTGATCAGGATGAACATAAAGCATTTTGTAGTGCAGTGGATCTTCGCCACCAGAGTGGCCGTCATGAGCATCGTCTGGATTAAACACAATCACATTGCCCACATGACTCTTATGATGCTCTCCCAAAGCAAAAAAATCCTGACGACCCGATAACGTCACTCCAAAAGAAAACTCTTCATGGGCATGAGTGCCATAAGAAAAATCGCTCATAGAGGCTTCCAGCAACATGACTTCATCAAGCACAGCGCTTTTCGCAAACTGAAAACGATTTTCTACTGACATCACACCCTCTCTACACTCACCCAATCCATGACAATAGACTAACCAATGACAGACAAAAAAGATTGGACGATATTGCGCGATTAGGTCTTACTAAGCTTCTCTTCAACCTGTATAAGCGCTCGTCGATACATGCGCCAAGCACAAACACCGGCGAGGGCATTACCGATCAGGACACCAAAAAATAGCCCTTTTAAGCCACCTAATTCAGAACCGATCCACAGACAAGGCAAAAAGAAAGCAAACAAACGTAGCGCCGAGATAGTCAGAGCCGTATAAGATTTCCCTAAGGCATTGGCGATAGATACCATCAACATACAGATGCCAAGTAAGCCAAGGCTCAGCGGAATAATCATCAGGTGCCAATGCAGAATTCCCGCGACGTCTTGATCGCTGGTCATTAGGTTCGCCAACGCACCTGAGACAAAGAAGGTTATCACGGCAATCAGCAATTGAAAGGATAAAACAAATCGACAGGCCAAACGCACCACATAGCGTACATCATCGAGGCGCCCTTCCCCTAGCAATCGTCCAACCATCGGCGGCATAGACATAGTCAGCGCCAACACAGCCACGATAGAGAAAAACTCAAAACGTGAGCCCAGCGCCCAAGACGCCACAGCTGCCGTACCAAAGCCTGCAATCAGTTTGGTCGCCAACATAGAAGACACGGGCGGCAATAACTGACTAATCATCGCGGGCCCCATAATGTGACCAATCGACGCCAAGCTTTTGCCAATATTAAGATCTTGCCAGTCAAAGGTAATCCAATGCTTACGAGCCACGTTGGGCGCAACAATCAAGGTACCCAAACCAAACGCCACCGTGGTTGCCATCGCGGCACCGTTCAGGCCAAGATCCAAAGTAAAAATGAAAATAGGATCCAGCACCAAATTCAGTACGCTGGTCACTATCATCATGATACCAGGCAATAAAGTATTGCCATTGGAACGACATATACTGTAATAAAAATAGATCAATGCCCCCACCCAAGCGCTAAGCAACCAGTGAGGCCAATACGAATCAATAATAGGATACACAGAATCTGGCGCACTCAGTAACGCCAAAATGGGATGTCGTAACAACCAAATAATCACACTAAAGAAAGCAATGCCCACACAGCCCATCATCAGCACCAAACCACCTAATTGTTTGGCGTAACGCGTGTTCCCCGCGCCTAAAGCACGGGAAATAATCGCCGTCGTCGCAATTCCCAGCCCCACTTGCAGGCCAATCACAATCATCTGAATGGGCAAAGTAAACCCCTGCGCTGCCAAAGGCAACAGACCCAACTGCCCGATGAAAGCACTGTCCACCAACTGAAAACTCATCAGCGACAAAACACCAAACAACATCGGCCACGTCATGGAAAAAAGTTGCTTCGCTAAAGAATCAGATGAAGATACTTGGGAGGACATAAATGTGGCTCATACTAAAAACTGAGCCTATATTCTACCCTATTTTGAGGACGACAGAATGAATGAAGGGAGGATTAACCGCTCTTTACCCTTATCACATAAAACGGACATTCCTACTAAACATCACCAGTAGCACTGACTACACAACGACGTTCAGCAAGCGCTAACACCACAACCGACAGCATTAGAATGGTCATACCAAGTAAAGCGAGTTGTGTGAGTTGCTCACCAAGAAACAATACGGCAATCATAGTCGCAGTGAGAGGTTCTACCAGTACAATAACAGACGCCGTCGTCGCACGGACAGAAGAAAGCCCCGTGTTAAAAAGAATATAGGCCATCGCCGTTGGCACTAAGCCGAGATATCCCAGAAAAAGGAAACTAGAAAGCAAACGTTCGGTCATGGGTATCACGCCTTCAAACATGGCGAGAGGCAATAGGCAAACCGTTCCCACTATCATGCCCAAAAAAGTAACATTAAATTGATCCGTATGTCGGCGCAAACTCATTGCTCTGGTAAGAATCGTCACACTGGCATAGCCCAATGCCGATAAACACGCGAATGCCATTCCCAAATGCGAACTGGGTCTCATGTCACCGCCGCCAGTCAACAAAGCCAAGCCTAAAATCGCAAAAATCATAGTCAACAGACCCGCTTTAGCCATCCTCTCACCCAGTGCCACATACGAACCTAGCGCCATAAAAATTGGCCCCAAGCCTAAAGTAACCACGGTTGCGACGGCCAGGCCGCTGTATTGAACTGCGGCAAAATAAGCGGCCTGATATACGGCCGACCCTATTCCGATAACAACCAGCCTTCCCCTGTATTTTTTCATGAAATGGCTCATTTCAGCTCTTTTTAAACGAGACGTCATCAAGAAAGCAAAGACAGCCAAAATGCACACACCTATCAAGAAACGCCAAAAAGAAACGGCGATGGGACCAAGACCGCTACTCTGGTAAAGCATCGCAGCCACAGCACCTCCCGTTCCCCATGCCATCGCGGCACACATCACACACAACAAACCACGACCAACAGATATCTGTTGAGCGGTTTCCTCTGTTCCTATCGCCTCAGAAACCAGTACTTTAGCCACCATCATCATGTCTCAACTTACACAGCCCTATTCTTTTCACGCCAGAATCGCTGAAATAATTGCAAAAGCAAAACGAATGTTTTGCTATTCTATTATTCGATAATCAAATACAAACTTTTTGCACCAAGTTGTGTACCAAACAAAAAGAAGGACAAAACAATGCACCATCCAGACCTACATCTTACTTGGCTCAGAACCTTTGTGGCAGTGGTGGATACAGGGTCACTGACCGCTGCAGCGCCTTTGGTGTATCGTTCACAATCCGCCGTAAGCATGCACATCAAAAAATTGGAAACCATTGTGGGAAGTGCCATTCTCTTCAGAGGGCCGCATCATTTGGAAGTCACGCCAAAAGGTGTTGAATTACTCGCTTACTCGCGGCGCATGTTAGCACTGCAATCTGAAGCCCATGACGCGCTGTTTGGTCAGCAACTGTCCGGCCTTGTACGAATCGGTGTACCAGACGACTACGCCATGTACCTCGCACCGGTTTTACGAAGTTTTGCCAGTCGCAATACTCAAGTAGACATCGAGCTAACCTGTGAGCAATCGACCTCACTCATCCCTCAAATCAACAACAATGAATTGGATATTGCCTTGATTTCCCAAGACAAAGCAGAACAAGGAGAGTGGTTGTTTCAAGAACCTATGGTGTGGGTTGGTTCCACCCAACATGAAGTATGGCGGCGCAAGCCTTTACCCATTGCCGTCTATGAAGCCGGTAGTATGGCGCAAATAGGAACATTATCTGCGTTGAATAAACACAATAGGGAATATCGTATTGTCTATAAAAGTTCGGGGCTGGCGGGGCAACTTGCCGCCGTAGAAAGTGGATTGGCGGTCGCCGCCTTGACTCGTTGCAGCGTTCCCGCAGGACTGCCTATTTTACAAAATCTACCCGCTGAATACGATTTACCAAAATTAGCGGCCATGGACGTGGCAGTATTTCGTAGTAAAAGATCGGCAAAATCAGCCGTGGTAGAGGCCATCAACGAGCAAATCATTCATACCCTTAAAGTCGATCGTTAACGCCCACTGTACTCTTGAATAAAACGTCTGTTAAGCCGCATCAGAGGCTCGACTAAACCGATGTCCATATCTCAACATGACTAAGGCAATCATAGAAAAAAGAGCAAAACTGCAGGCCAAAGGAATCACCGTAAAGTTATAAAACTGCCCTGCGATGGTCGCTAACACGATGGCAATCAAACTTGATAAGGACGAGATCAATGATGCTCCAAGACCCGCCACGGCTCCCAATGGTTCCATCGCCATGGCGTTCACATTACCGAATACCATGCCGAGGCAAGAAAACATCACCATACCCAGCGCCATGAAAAAGACAAAAGGCGGTACACCCGAAAAAAATACCGCCACAACCAAAAGAACAAACGCCGTCGAACACATCACACTTAACGCGCCAACCACACAGCGCAACATACCCACTCGCAGGACAATTTTGCCATTTGAAAAATTGATAACAGAAGACCCTATCGCCAGCATGCCAAAAAACAAAGGAAAACGATCGCCCGTGTTATAAACATCCTGAAAAATAGACTGTGCCGTACTTATGTACAGCATCAGGGCACCAAAAATACAACCTAACAAAACGGTAAACGCCATCACATCTCGACGGCTCAATATAAAACGCACATCCACCATTAAACGTTTTCTATTCAATGGGATACGGTTTTCTTTTGATAATGTTTCAGGTTGACGTAACAAGAGCCAACCACCAGCAACAGCGGCCTGTATCATTAACAAAGCAAAAATCCAGCGCCAATCGGCCACCTTAATCACCAACTGCCCCAATGAAGGCGCAAGCATGGGCACAATAATAAACACCATCATCACAAAGGACATGATACGTGCCATCGCTGCGCCCTTGTACAAGTCCCGAATCAAGGCGCGAGACGCAATTTTTGGCCCTGCAACGCCAAATCCTTGGATAATACGCCCCAGTAAAAACACCTCGATAGACGACGCCAATAGCGCAATCACAGAACCTACAATATAAATACTAATGCCGATTAAAATGCTTTTTTTACGACCTATCGCGTCCGACAATGGACCAAAAACGATCTCGCCAAACACCATACCCAGAATCATTGCCGAAACAATCCACTGAGTTTTCTGATAATCAATAATCGCCAAGGATTCAGCAATCTTTGGAAACGCTGGCAGCATGGCGTCCATACTCAACGCTGTCAGCGACATCATCAAAGCAAACAACGCCACCAGCTCTTTTTCGGCCAAACGCTTTACTGACGATCCAATGGGTTGTGGTGAATGAGAAAGCGACATCCTTTTCCTTAACGACGAATAAAATGGATCAATAGTGTATTCGTCACTATGACTAAGTAGCAAGTCAATCCCAACGGAAAAGCGTGACCAATAAAATCATTGAATCACGCTCTTGGAGGTTCCCGCTTATTTCTAAGAATGACTTATATAAGGGCACTCTATATAGTCTAAAATTTAATAGAAGCCAGACGATAAGGTGTAAATCGCTCGGCATCTTGCTCCACCACTCGCTCTAATCCATCCACGGCCTTCCAGGGACGATCACTTGGCGTCGATAAACTTAACTTGCCTCGTTGCCCTGATGCTTCGGAAATTCGCAAGATATAACCATCCCTGTTTTCAGCGGGTTTAAGTGCGTGGAAACGCATATCCAGTCCAGACCAAGTAACAGGTGCAATGCAGTAAGGCTCATCACTGCTAGCATAAGTAAAACGCAACGGATCTACCACTAAATCAGCTTCGGCTTGCACTTCAGGGCTCCACCAACGCCCATCATGGGGCAAAAGAGCATAGGTGAAATGATGATGACCTTCGTCTGCCAACATATCTGGATACATTGGACCGCGCACTAAGCTCAAGGTGAGTGTATTGCCCTTCGCAGAAAAACCGTATTTGTCTGCCGACAAAATCGCTGCGCCCCAACCTGTTTCACTAATAGAAGCAAAACGATGACCACAACCTTCAAACTGAGCTTGTTGCCAGCTGGTATTATCATGTGTCGCGCGCTGAGTGATACCAATAGCTTGATCAAATACCGCTTGCTCAGCCAACACAGTCACCGGGAATACTGCACGTAAGTAGGTTCGTCTATCGTGCCAGTCTATGTCGGTCACTATGTCTAAACGCGCACTGTTGCACCACAAACGAAGTTTTTGCGTAATACGACTCGCACTAAATGAACGTACTATGGTTATTTCTCCTAGGTACGGACCTTCAGCGGTTACTTCACAAGAATCCAATTCAAGTAGCTCTTCTCCGCCAAGGGAGAAGCCAGGCTCAATGTCCCATGCATCATAATTGCGAGGTAAATCATTACGATAGATCATTAATTGGTTTGCAACACCATCGATCAACTCTCGATCAGATCGCTTATCAAGCAGTGATTTAATTCGTCCATGTTTATCGATTTCCACACGAACCAACTCGTTCTCAAGTACTTTATCTGTCACGTTCACTTTTTTCGCACTCGGTTGTGCGACAAATTCAACCGACAAAGGAGACAAAGGCTGATCCGAAGCAAGTACATACTGCTCGCCCACCTTTTGAGCCATACAGTTATCTGGAAAAGGTGTCGATGATTCAAGCTGCCAAGACGGTTTTGCGCTGCCAGAAAGGTTAGCTACAGCAATCCCTTGCTGGGTGTTTGAATGGGATTGACCTGCATACAACTTAACAATACGCTCTAACGCTTCAGCAGCAATTGCTTCCGTGCGCTCTACCACGCCTTCCAATTCTGCTTCAGTTTGCACATAAGCCTCACGAATCGAAGAACCCGGTAAAATATCATGGAATTGATTGCGCAGCATCAAGACCCAGTCCTTAGATAACTCGGGCATTTGATCACCACCACCTGCTAATGCTGCCAATACACTCATGGCTTCCGCGGCCACTAGACCAAATTCAGCTCGGCGGTTTAGTTGCTTGGTACGAGCCTGACTTGTCAAGGTCGCCCTATGGTATTCAAGGTACATTTCTCCTGACCAAACAGGCACCAACGCATCTTTTAACTCCGTCGTTATCTTGTCGATGTGTTGTTGGATATTTCCATGTGCGACATGGGGAATTTCCGGCATTAGGTTAAGAATCGGAAACGCTTCTATCTGATCTGGATCAGGACCGCCACCACCATCGCCCCAACCATAGGTCGCAATGACGGTATCGGTTAAATCTTTACCTGAATGCTTACGCCACACTTCATCCAGCGCCTGTGGTCGCATCCACATGTTATAGCCTTCGTTTTCATAGGCATTGTAGGTGTGTACCAAAACCTTTGAGCCATCATTACCCTGCCAATGGAACAAATTATCAGGCAAACTATTCGTTTCGTTCCAGCTCACCTTAATTGTGACTAAGGTTTCAATACCTGTATGGCGCATAATTTGCGGCATAGCACCCGTAAAACCAAAGGTATCTGGTAACCAAGCAGTACGATTTATCTCACCAAAGTGTTTTTCAAAATACGTCTGCCCAAACAAAAACTGCCGTATAAAGGCTTCGGCAGAAGGCATATTGGTATCACACTCAATCAACATGCCACCGTTCACTTCCCACTGCCCTTCTGCAACTCGCTGTTTAATCTCTTCAAACAAGACTGGGTCTTCTTCTTCGACATGTTGATAAAATAAAGAGGAGGACTGTAAAAACTGAAACTCTGGATGAGATTTCATTAGTGAGTTCACACTATTAAAAGTACGCAAAATTTTTCGTACTGTTTCGGGCTGAGGCCACAACCAAACATAATCAATATGCGCATGACCTGTTGCTAAAACTTTACCTTGTTTAGGATAACGCTCGCGAAGTTCAGCCAAACTAGCATCTAGCAACTCGATACTACGACTAACCGATGATAGCGCGTCATGACTTAGTTTTTCATACGATATTTCTGGCTCAAAACTGCGTTCCCAAATATTTTCCGCCCATGCTTGTTCCGCAAGCCTAGGACCCACTTGGCTAGTTTGAGTCGGCAGCCTTAGTTGTGAAATGGCTATTTCAGCGACTTCACACAAAGACCGTGCTAGTTCTTTATTTTTAACGGTTAATACCGTGTTACGAACAATATCGAGTCGGCGGCGTAGCGCCCTAATCTCAACATGGACAGATACTAATTCCGCAAGATTTAACTTAGGATCGCGATTCGGAATACCGAACAAGGAGCGAGCAGCAACTTCTGCTTCGATATAAAAAGGGACGGTTGGCACTGGAGCAAAACGTTTATGGCGCGGATTGGCACCAAAAGTATCAAATACGGTACCGTCTTCTAAACACAAACGCACTAAAGCCTCACCACCAAAATCCAGACGTAACTCCGCGTTCAATGTAGGAGAAACTAATGGCGAACGGAAACAATGAATACCAAAGCGATTTGACCAAGTATCACCCACATTTATGGTGCGTGATTCGCCCTCTGGTGAGGTTAATGTCCAATTTTTAATAGGACTATTTCCATACAACTCCCAAGCACACAACTCTTTTTCCCATGTATCCAGATGTTGTGATAATTGTTCTAAACTACGCTGACGATCACGGTATTGACGCATGATAACTCTCCTAACAATGACGTATGCTACTTTGTCGCTGACAACAATACTGAACAACAAAGCTCACGGTATTCGAAAAAATGAAAAAGCGGCTATTAATGACTTATTGCGTCATGTACTCGCCCACTATCATCAAAAAGATGCAAACGTTCAGCTAACAGCTTCACATAAATTGGTTCGTTTTCTTTGATATCAGAAGAGTCTTCTACTTTGACGGTTATCAGACCAAGGCCTTCCGTTTCAAAATGAATCAAGGTGTGATCCCCAAACATTTCAACGTATTCGACTCGACCAGAAAGATGAGAATCTTCGGGCGTTGACACTTGTAGATGCTCTGGACGAATGCCTACTTTGACCACAGAAGAAGATACCGAGAAAGGTAAAACACGCTGACCTAGTTGCAGCTTGCCATCACAAGACGAGGCGGGCATAAAGTTCATTTTTTGCCCCCCTATAAAGCCAGCCACAAAGGCATTTGCTGGGGAAGAATAGAGTTCCAGTGGTGTGCCAACTTGTTCAATTCGGCCGCCATTGAGTACAACAATACGATCAGCTAAAGTCATGGCTTCCACCTGATCATGCGTCACGTAAATCATGGTGGCACCTAATGATGAATGAAGCTTGGCAATCTCAAGGCGCGTTTGGCCTCGCAATGCCGCATCAAGGTTAGATAAAGGCTCATCAAAGAGAAAAACCTTAGGCTCACGTACAATGGCACGACCAATGGCAACACGCTGGCGCTGACCGCCAGACAATTCCTTTGGCATACGGTTTAGATAAGGCTCAAGCTGTAAAATACGCGCCGCATTGTTGACTCGTTCTTCAATCTCATCCTTGGGGCACTTGGATATTTCCAGACCAAACGCCATGTTACGACGTACCGTCATGTGTGGATAAAGGGCATAAGATTGAAACACCATAGCAATGCCACGTTGTGATGAAGGCATATCATTGACTATTTTATCGCCGATCTTGATATGACCGCTGGTTATGTCTTCTAACCCTGCAATCATGCGCAGTAAGGTCGATTTTCCACAACCAGAAGGCCCCACAAATACAACAAACTCACCTTGGTTGATAGCAAGATCTATCCCGTGGATGATCTTCGTGTCGCCATAGGTTTTTGATACATTTTCCAGTCTAACATTCGACATAACACGTCCTCAGAACTCAATTAAGAGTGACATTTCTCTTATTTTTATAGGTAAAGCACACTTAGTATTTGGGTTATATAGACCAGATCAGCCCTTCACTCCAACACCAGCAAATCCTGTATTCATGTTGCGGCGCAGTATGAAATACACCCCAATAGCAGGGACTGCATAAACAATAGAATAAGCAGCTAGAAATCCATATTGAATGGCTCCATGTTCACCAAAGGCTGAATACAGCCCCATCGACATAGGGAAGACTGCGTCCGTCCTAGAGAAAATCAGCGGAAATAAAAACTCATTCCAAGCACTGGTAAAAGAAAAAAACCACACAACAGCAATGCCTGCACGAGATAACGGTAAGACCACATGTCGTAAGATTTCCCAAAGACTAGCGCCCTCAACATGAGCGGCCTCTTCAAGTTCTAACGGCACGGTGTCAAAAAAGTTTTTTAACAGCAGTAAAGTGAAAGGCAAATTAAGAATTGTCAGAGCAATCATGACCCCTAAAGGATTCAATAGGCCTGATTTTTCAGCGGTAAAATAAATAGGCACCAAAACACCGTTTGTCGGCATCATACGCATAACGACTAAAGCCCATAAAATGGTCGTTTTCCCCGGAATATGTACTCTCGATAAAAAATACGCCGCTCCCGCTGCCACCACGATAGTCATGGTGGCAGTACCAAGCGCTAGAATCATAGAGTTCATGAACTGCTGGGCTGCACTGCCACTCATCGCGGAAACAAAATTACCAATACCTATAGATTGCGGCCAGCGTAACTCGCCTGTTGCCTGAGTATCTACAGCATTTACAAACAACCAAGAAAATGGACTAATCCAAATGATAGCTACGAAGACCAATGCCAGAGCAGCCATAGGCGTGTGTCTTTGATCATTGTTTATGGTCATTACTTAGGCTCCTTAAGCAATCGCAAATAAAAGATGGATAACGCACCGACAATAAGCAGCATGGCTACAGATATAGCCGAGCCATAACCCAACCTATGCACATCAAAACTGGTTTGATAAAGAAAGATCGCCAGCACATTGGTGTCATTACCTGGGCCGCCACCCGTTAATGCATAAATCAATGGGAAGTAAGTAAAAGTCCAAATAGTGATAAACAGCATATTGGTCGCAATATGTGGACGAATCATAGGAATAACGACCTTCCATAAGCGCTGGATGGGAGTAGTACCGTCTACTTTAGCAGCTTCAATAATTTCTTTTGGAACCGCATCTAGTGCTGCAGAAAAGAGAAGATAAGACCAAGCGGAGCCTTTCCAAGTATTGGCGATAATCACCACAACCAAGGCGTAATCATTCATGAAGTTAATCGGCGCAAAGCCCAAGGGTTCAATAATTACGCGGTTTATAAGACCCGTTTGAGAAGCAGAGGCAGACCACAGAAAGGCTGCCACGATATCGGGTAGCAACCAGCCCAACATAATCGAGACTTCCACCGTGGTTTTTAAAAGGCCACGTTTGCCACGAAGCGCAACGGCAAGCAAAAAACCAATAATGGTTTGACCAAGTACTGCGGAGAAGAAAGTAAAAACGACCGTCACCCAAAGGCTTTGTAAAAAGCCTTGTCGGGTAAACAAACGAATATAGTTTTTAAAACCAACCCAATCCCAATTCACCGATTTACGGCCAATAGTCTCTAAATCCGTAAAACTAAATGTAACCGCCCATCCAGCAAAATATATCAATACACAAATAAAGAGCGCTGCAGGGAGCGCTACGGCCACTAGCAATGGAATATTACCAGCCAACCAAGGGCTTATTTTTTTTCGCATCTCGTCACCCGTTTTATTATTGTTTGGGTCAAAAAACATGCTCATGACACACTAAGTCGATACATCAGACTCAGTGGTCATAAAGAAAGCCATTATTTATAAACGATGACTTGATCTTCACCGAACTCGTCAATCAATGACTCTTTGTATTCCGTGATTGCATCGTCTACAGACATACCATCTAAGATATTGCCAGTGGCTTGTTGGATTAGTTGAGTGACTACATTGTAGCCAGGAAAGGTATCTCGACTGGTGGTGTTTTCAGCCAACTTAGTTGCTTTAGCAAGATAGGCATCCTGCGTATATTCTGGAGACTCTGTGATGTCGGTACGTACACCCATTCGATGTTCAGCAACCGTCCATTTAGAAAAATTATCGTGGTCAAAAATAGTAGTCAGCAACTTAAAAGCAGCTTTTTTATCTTTCGCGGATTGTGCCATACCTATGGTCCAACCACCGGAAATATTAGTTGTTTTAAGCGTATCGGCACGCCCCATTCCAGGCCAAGGAGCCCAACCCATTGCAGCATTTCGTTCTTCTACTGAAGGAAGATTTACTCCGTTACAATCCCAAATACAAGAAAACTCCCAAGACCCAGAAGCCAAAATCCCTACTTGATGCTTAGCGATAGCGGAACGTACAAAAGCATCAACATTAGTTTCATAGTTAATTGAAGCAGGCGTTAGCTGTTTCTCCATGTATACTTGGCGATACAACTCTAACGTACGACGTAACGCTGGACTATCCCCAATCCATTTACCTTCTTTTCTGTTACGCAGACGATTACGATCATCTTTAGGTGTATCTGCACCAAGCAGAGCCATGTAGAACCCCTGCATTGTGGTTGCTTCAGCTCGCTTCGTCCCAGCTGGCAATACAAATGAAAAAGGTACACCTTGCGCTTTAATTTTTTCGCTTGCAGCTAATACATCATCCCAGTTTTTTGGCGACCAAGGTAAAGCAATGCCTGCTTTTTTCATCACCAATTTATCATACCAAAGCATCCGCACGTCAGTATCTGTGGGCAAGGCGTAAACCTTCTCATCGTAAGAAGCAACGCTTAATAAACTCTTTATGTAATATTTATATTGATCCCAATCTTTCAGCAGAGCATCCAACGGATGTAAATAATTAGCCGACGCAAGCTCCGCCACCATAAAACTATCCATGACCACAATATCAGGAGCAGTGCCCGCAGCCAGATCCACAGCAACACGTTGCTCATAACCGACAGTTGGCATTTTAACGGCGTTGACTTTAATACCCGTATTGGCTTCATAAGCCTCTATACCAGGCTTAACCAAAGCGGTAATGAACTCTGGGTACATTATAGAAACATCAGCCATTGCCACCGAAGGTATCAAACTACCCGCTAGTGCGAGAGAAGGTAACAAGGCCAAAACAGTAGGTTTTTTCATTTTTATTTTCTCCTATGAGATATTCTCAATAACCAACATTGGTCATCTGTATAACGATGATAATCGAAACACAATTTATTGCAACGTTGCAATAAAAATATAAAATTTTATCTATTATTATTAGATTTTCATTTATATTCAATAACTTAGATAATATATAAAAACAAAAAAACAATTTTAAAAATTAATATCGTTGCAAAAAATATACTTTCAGGTATAAATCAGATCATTATTCAATGTTAGGGGTATTACGTGAGACAGCTTAAAGACAGCAAACCAAGACCAACCCTCAGCACCATCGCCAAGATGACGGGGCTAAGTTTATCGACTGTCTCATTGTCTTTACGTGGCGGAGAAAATCTCAAAGAAGAAACTCGATTAAAAGTCGCAGCCGCAGCGCGGGAAGTAGGTTATGTGCCAGACCGAGCAGGAGTTCGTCTTAGAACAGGTAAAACCAATGTCATTGCTCTCGTACTAGACAGCGCAGATGAATCAATTGATTACGCTCGACACATGATTCAAGGCATAGGCTCAGTACTAAAAGGCACGCCCTACCATCTAAGTGTCATACCGGAATTCGATCGCCAATCTTCTGCAGACACCATCCGCTACTTACTCAAAAGCAGGACAGCTGATGGGATTATCATTACCCATACTTCACCCCGTGACCCGAGAGTACAACTCCTTATTGATGCAGGGTTACCTTTTGTAAGTCATGGTAGAACAGAGTTTTTTACACCTCATGCTTGGTATGATTTTCATGGTGAAAAATTTGTCCAAGAAGCCATCCAACGCTTAGCAAATCAAGGTTGCAAGTCGGTAATGTTATTAGCCAAAAACGATTGCACTACCAACTATCACAATATTTTACGAAGTTTCCTACAAACAGCTAACAATCTAAACTTGGAGATTCACACTCTGCCTGAATCCACCTTTGAGCAAAGCGATAATGTCAGCTTACGCACTTTTGGCATTCATCTTTCGACACAAACCAATCGTCCTGATGGCATTGTTTGTGACAGTGAAATGCATGCTATGACGCTGGCAAGTGGCCTACGTGAGAATGGCGTTAGCGTAGGTAAAGATATCCAAATAATCTGTAAACAAACATCAGACATATTGCCAATATTATTTCCAGAAATTGATGGCATTGTTGAGGATGTTCATGCAGCTGGGGAAGAATTAACACGACTATTGCTTAGAAGTATTAATGGCGAATCGGCAGAAACTCTGCAAATATTAGCAGAGCCTGACCATAACAAGGTTAACAACGAATAGTCCTATTATTGTGGCGATCTTGCTAATAATTCCAGCACCGCGGCTTTTACGTCATGTACTAATTTCCCCTCATCCACGCCCAGCACTTGGCCGTTTTCAACCACACGTTTACCATTCACAAAGCTGTGTTTAATCAGTGCTGGTTCACCACATAAGATTGGCGTTTCTAATGGGCTGTGTACGCCCGAAAAGCGCGGTGCATCAAGGGAATACAGCACCAAATCAGCAGCATAACCTTCGGCTATTTGCCCTGTTTTAAGCCCCAAAAGATCCGCGCCGTTTTGCGTTCCCCATTTAAGTACTTGCGCCACATTCGTGGCGGCTGGGCCGCCTTGAGTACGATGCAGCAACCAAGCTAAATTCAACTCCTGCAACATAGAAGCACTTTCACTGGAGGCGGAGCCATCAACGCCGAGGGTAATCGGAATGCCGGCTTTTTCCATCGCCAGAACTGGCGCAATACCACTGCCAAGGCGACAATTTGACGTAGGGCAATGGGCAATTCGCGTTTTCGTTTGCGCCAGTAATTCAATCGCATGAGCATCAGCTTGTACCAAGTGAGCGAACCACACATCGTCACCCAACCAATCACAATGGGCGGCATAGTCAATGGCGCTCATGCCGAAGTTTTGTTGCGCCATTTGCTCATCGAAAGACACTTCCAATAAATGCGAATGACGTAGTAAATTGCGCTCTTTTGCCCACTGGGCGTAACTGCGTAAATCTTCGGCTGGCGAGGTGTGAACCAAGCTGGTCGGTGCAACAACCAAGCGTCGCATGCTGAATGGACTGGCATCATGATAGCGTTTGTAGGAAGCATCAAGGCGATCCAATGACAAGACCAATGACTCTGGAACGATGCCACTGTCTTGCATGCCTTTATGACTGCCTTGTACCGTTGCGCCGCCACGGCATAAAACCAATCGAATACCTAAATCTTCGGCCGCTCGCCAAACGGCGTCTTCCAACTCAGGCGATGTCGTTGCATGGTATAAATAATGGTGATCCGCGCAAGTGGTCACACCAGAACGCAGCTGTTCATACAGGCCTAATTTCGCTGCAACATACATTAAATCTGGGGTGATTTTTGGCCAGAATCGATACGGCACGCTTGCCAGCCATTCCCCTAAACCTTGGTTCAAACCAGCAGGAACGCCTTTTAGAATCGACTGGGCAAGATGATGGTGAGTGTTCACAAACCCGGGATAAACCAAACAGCCAGATGCGTCTATTAATTCATCGTCAGGCTCAAGGTTTAATGTGGGAGCAATGGCAGCTATCACGCCATTGTTAATACGAACGTCTTGAGGAAACTCATAACCAAAAACAGCTTTGGCTTGGCGGATCAAATACTGGGGCATAACACTCTCCTTTTTTTAGGAAAGAGCAATGTCCAGGCCGCAAGGCTTAACCGCTTCTACTCTTTATTTCACACATAATTTAACCAGATCAACAAGCAAACCCTGTACCAGTCTATGCAACGGCAATAAACACACAGCAAGCGTTAAGCAATCGTGGTATTTGGCCTCGTATTTATGGTGCAACAAGGCCACCATTCGCCCACTTCAAGTGCATAACCAAGAACAAAAAGCCGCATAACGGCTGAATTTATAGACAAGAGTATTTGGCCTGCTTGTTGCTTAATCATAAGTAGCGCAAATAGTTTGCGCGACGCAATGAGTAGAAGCGGTCAAATTTGGTCGAGTTCAATACACCAAATTCGGGCATTGCTCACTGCCTTATCGACAACCCAAAGAGGATGTCGAAAGGGAAGTGACAGCCGTTTCAATCTAACTCGACTGTGTACCCAGCCCTCTCGCTCTTTCCTCATCTGATTTTCTTTGTGGTTGTTTCAGTGACCGAATTTGGCTTGCCTAAAGCGCTAAGTCAAATCTATTAAGAAGACTGGAGAAGACAATGAATATCACCTGTAACGTATCTCTATTGCGTACCCTATGCCTAGCTGGGGCCGTGGCATGGACCACATTCAATGCCAGTGCCGTATTGGCCGCAGATAAAGTAAGATTTCAACTAGACTGGCTACCGGGAGGCGACAAAGCGCCCGTTTACGTTGGCATCAAAAAAGGTTTTTTTGAAGACGCTGATTTAGACGTCACCGTTGCCAGCGGTCGAGGCTCTAATGATTCTATTAGCAAACTGGCCACAGGCAATGCCGACATAGGTTTGTCTGATTTGGTGGCATTGTTAATGGCAAAAGCCCAAAACGATGTGCCTGTTTCAGCCCTATATTCCGTGTTTAGCAAAGCGCCTCATGCTTTCTATGTACCTTCTGACTCAGACGTTAAGAGTGTCAAAGACGTCACCGGAAAACGCATTGCCACTTCGCCTTACACCTCATCAAACGTATTTTTACCACTCTTACTGGAAGTCAACGGTGTCGATCCAGACAGTATAAAACTGATCAAAGCAGACGCGGGCGCGCTTAATCCTATGTTGCTATCAGGCAATGTTGATGTCGTAATTTCATGGGTAACCGATACAGTGATTTACCAACAACAAGCCAAAAGCGCAGGCAAGACCTTGCAGGTATTGCCTTGGTACGATGCTGGATTAGAATTTTATTCCACCTCTGTCATTGCCTCGAATCGCTTTATTAATGAACACCCAGACGTGACCAAACGCTTTGTTGCAGCTTATAAAAAAGCCATTGAATACACTTGGGTGCACCCTGAAGAAAGCGGACAAATCGTTCATGACATGGTGCCCGAAGTCGACGCCAGCACCGCAACAGATACTATTAATTCCATTAAATCTCTAGTCTATAACGCCGTCAGCGACCAAGATGGCTACGGTGCATTTACTAAAGAGCGACTCGCCACCACATGGCAGTGGACCGCCAAAGCGCAAAATATCCCAATCGACAGCTTTGATCCAGAAAGCGCGGTTAATCGTCAGTTTACTCCTCAATAAACACCGCGTTTTCTACCCGTTAAAAATCTAAACTGAAGGTTTTTAACGGGTTTCAGGCTCAAATAAAAATTAACCTAAAGATGCCTCTTTCCATCGGATCACTTCAGCTTAGATCACACCTTTAACGCATCGGGTTGTTTCGGACTATTGTTAAATACTTTAGGGCCTTACTATCTCATCCGAGTATAAGTAATCTCAGAGCCTGCGGCCCAATTTATTTAATTATGTTCCATCATGATATTAATGCTTTCACTCGTCATTTGAACGGTATTTAAGTTTGTTCTCTAGTGCTTGCAATTCGACGTCATCGGCTTGGTCGGCCGCTAACCTTTCTTGTTTTTTACGGCGCAGATCAAAGTCAGCATATCTTTCGTTAGTCGAGTGCTCCATTTGCGCATGGCTGATTGAGCCAGCATCCGCTAATAATGGAAAACCATTGCTGCTAATAATCTCGCCAACACGTGTTTGCCAAAACGCCATACGCGTTTCCATACGACTCTTGGCACGTAACTCAGCGGTTTCTAAAAAGATCACCACGAGCCGATTAAGCGTGTCTATTTCATCTTCATTCAAATAGTTTTTAGCAATTAAAATATCTTGCTTACGTACTTTATCGCCTTTCCAACTGAGTAATCCAAAATGGCCATCATCAGGATTAGCGCGGGCACAAATCAGCTCGGCGGCGGTCTGTTGTGTTACCGCATAGATCAATAGATTTTGCACCATGGCGAAAAACTGTTGAGTGTTTTTATCACTCTTATCGTAATCGCTGCTAAGAGCAAACAACTCACGTACTTTTTGGTAAAAACGTTTTTCTGAAGCACGAATATCACGGATGCGCGCCAACATCTCATCAAAATAATCGGGGCGACCATCGGGATTTTTCAAACGCTCGTCATCCATTACGAAGCCCTTATGTAAATACTCGCTCAGTACGGTACTCGCCCAGCGACGAAACTGCACACCACGCGGCGAACGCACTCTATAACCCACGGCCAAAATAGCATCTAGGTTGTAGTGTACAACCTTATATTTTTTGCCATCAGAAGCAGTTGTCAACCATTGGTTGACAACTGCTTCTTGGACCAACTCCCCATCAACAAAAATCGCTTTAAGATGCTTAGCTACATTTTGTTTAGAGGTGAGAAAAAGCTCAGCCATGTCCAGCTGACTGAGCCAGACCGTGCCGCTATCTGCTCGCAGTTGAATCCGGTTTTTTCCGTCTTCTGTGGTATATAAGATCAGTTCATTCATGCATTGATTTCCTTATCAGAATTTAAGTGAGTGGGTATGCATAACAGCCATACCATGCAGCGCCTTTTGGACTGATCATTTTAGGTATGCAACAACCTTTCATTTAATTTATCACAATATATTTTTCTTGGAAGGTTGCAGAGAATAGGGGAAAGTAGAGGAACTCTCAACCAAATCGGTCCAATCAAACCAGTCCAAACGCTTATGCAACACTTAATATTAGAGTAAGATGATCTTATTAAAAATAACAATAGAGGTCGATATGGACATAGGTCTGGCCAAGCATTTAAAGCTGACTCAACTGCGCTTAATTTCGGTCATTGCAGAGCATGGTCAGCTCGGTATTGCGGCCGATGAAATGGCGATGACACAGCCTGCGGCGTCGCGTATGTTGAGTGAAATAGAGCAAACCATTGGTACGCGTTTGTTCATTCGTCACGCCAAAGGCATGGAACCCACCTTGGTTGGTCAAGCCGTGGCGCGTCGAGCCCATAATCTTTTGGTTGAGCTGCGAGATCTTGCTCGTGAAGTCGGTGAGCTAAAAGAAGGTGGCGGCGGAACCACGGCCATTGGTGCCGTAACCGGCGCGGCCGTCGGTTTTGTGATTCCCGCCATTCAACAATTACGCGCCATCGCACCGAAGGCCGAAATTGATATCAACGTGGATACCAGTGACATTTTGGTACGTGACTTGATCGCCGGGCACAATGATTTTGTCTTGGCGCGCATCCCCAAACAATACGACGCCAATGAATTTGAGATTTACCCTGCACGAACGGAATCGGTCACACTCGTGGTGCGTAAAGAGCACCCATTAGCCAATCTTGATAAAGTCCGCGTCAAAGACCTCGCTCATTTTGAATGGGTGATGCAATCTCATCGCGCCCCCATTCGCGAGGCTGTCGAAGCGGCTTTTATGGAAGAACGCGCGGAACTGCCCTTAAGCATTACCAACAGCACCTCTTTATTGGCATTAATTGCCATTCTAGTGTCTTCCAATGCCATAGCGCCAATGGCGAGAGAGGTCAGTGATTTACTGGTCGGTCATAAAGTAAAAGCCGACCTCAAAACACTGAAATTGGACAAAAAAATTGTCATGAGCCCGTATTATTTATTGCAAATGCGCGGTCGTCAGCTATCGCCTCTTGCCAATCAACTTAAACGCTTGGTGTTGGCGGAGCTGGAGCAAAAACCCATAAAAAGCGAGGTATAAAAAAAGCGAGTCGGTTGCTTTCAAAACCGAACTCGCTAAAACCCGCCTTGGGCTTCTTAACGGAAAGTCATGTCTCAATCTACACGCTAGCCAAGCAGATCTTTTGGCAACAACGCCTTAGGAATATTTTGATAACACACAGGACGCAAAAAGCGACGAATCGACAAGGTACCGACCGATGTGGCACCGAAGTTTGTCGACGCGGGATAAGGGCCGCCATGCACCATGGTGTCGTTTACTTCCACACCAGTTGGGAAACCATTCGCTAGCAAGCGTCCTGCTTTGCGTTCCAACACGGGCAAGAGTTTCTGACACGCCGCGTAATCGCCTTCATCAAGATGAATAGTACAGGTTAGCTGACCCTCCAAATGACGCGCTAACTCGACCATTTGCACCACACTGTCTGCCAAGACAACTAAGCCCAGTGGGCCAAATACTTCATGATGTAATGTCGGATGATCCAACCACGCTTGCCCCGTTACCGTAAATAAGTTTGGTCGTGCGGTACGATCCTTGGTATCTGCCGAACGAACCACCGCTTGAATACCCGTTTTCTCAATCGCGGCCACACCAGAACGATAGGCATCCGCAATGCCGTCGGTGAGCATGGTTTGCGCGCCAACTTCATCCAGCGCCGCACTCGCCGCCGCTATCATGGCTTGTGATTCCGCGTTGTCTAACATCACTGCAATGCCTGGATTGGTACAGAACTGCCCCGCTCCCATTGTCAAAGAAGCCGCCCAACCTTTGCCTAACGCTTCCGCTCGATTCTTCACCGCTTCTGGCATCACGAACATAGGATTCACAGAACCCAATTCACCAAAAAATGGAATGGGTTCAGGACGCGCCGCACACAAATCAAACAAAGCGCGGCCACCCGCCAAGCTGCCAGTAAAACCAACTGCTTTAATTAATGGATGCTGAACCAGAGCCTGCCCAACTTGGCGATTTCCTCCTTGGATAAGAGAAAATACACCCGCTGGCATCTTGCAACGTTGAATTGCTTTATCAATGGCTTGCGCGACTAATTCGCCCGTTCCAGGATGCGCAGAGTGGCCTTTCACCACAACAGGACAACCTGCTGCCAACGCGGCCGCCGTATCGCCGCCCGCGGTGGAAAACGCCAGTGGAAAGTTAGACGCACCAAACACGGCAACAGGGCCGATTGGGCGTTGTATCATGTACATATCTGGGCGTGGCAAGGGGGTACGATCTGGCAAGGCTTCATCAAAACGACGATCTAAATATTCGCCCGATACAATGCGCTCAGCGAACAAACGCAATTGTCCTGTGGTGCGGCCGCGCTCGCCTTGTAAACGTGCTTCAGGTAATCCCGTTTCTTGTACACCAATTTCGGTGATTTGATCACCTAATACATCTATTTCATCGGCGATTGCGTTTAAAAACGCCGCTCGCTCTTCTCGAGAAGAATAACCAAATGTCTCAAAAGCCGCCTCGGCCGCTTCTACTGCCGCATCCACATCAGACACGCGACCAACAGCAAACTCATGAGAAGGTCCAGAAGAAGGCTCGGAAGAAAATGTCGCGTCGCCCTTTACCCATTTACCGGCAATAAAATGCTGTCCCGTTAACATACTCACTCCTCTCGTTAATAAATTAAATCCGTGCACTAAATAAAGTTCTTAAGTCGCCTAGTGATGACAGGCATCAAGCCCATGGAAGGGCGGTGCCGTCATCGTTAGGAGATACTGGCTAAAAACAGCTTAAATTTAATGACTATCTTTCGGTACGGCAGCGCCTCGACAGCCTTTTAAGAAGTCAAAATCGGCACCGGTATCAGCGCCCTGCACATGATCATGGAATAATTTGATGTAGCCGCCTTTGGGTGGCACCAAATGACTTTTCCAGTTTGCTAGGCGTGATGACAATTCTTCTTCGGAGATGTCCAAATGAAGACGACGATTTTCCACATCTAATTCAATCATATCGCCATTCTGCACCACTGCGAGTGGACCACCAGCAGCCGCTTCAGGGGTGGTATGCAAGACCACGGTGCCATAAGCGGTTCCCGACATACGCGCATCAGAAATACGCACCATGTCTTTAATGCCCTTACGCAGCACCTTTGGCGGCAAACCCATATTGCCCACTTCAGCCATACCTGGATAACCTTTCGGCCCACAGTTTTTCAATACCATGACGCAGGTTTCATCAATGTCCAACGCCTCGTCATTGATCTTCGCTTTGTAATCATCAATGTCTTCAAACACCACCGCACGTCCACGGTGTTGCAATAAATGGGGCGATGCCGCAGAAGGTTTTAATACCGCACCCAATGGCGCAAGATTGCCTTTCAATACAACAATGCCACCTTTTTGTGTCAGTGCTTTTTCCACCGGCAAAATCACATCTGGGTTCCAGTTACGAACCTCTTTCACTTCGTCCCAAATAGATTCACCAGACACTGTGATGGCATTTTTATGCAGTTTTCCCGCTTCCGCCAAATGCTTGATTACCACAGGCAAGCCACCCGCGTAGAAAAACTCTTCCATCAAATATTTGCCGGACGGCATGAGGTTCACTATGGTGGCAATGTTCTGACCCAGCTTGTCCCAATCATCCAGATTCAGGTCTACGCCCACTCGACCCGCAATAGCGAGTAAATGAATCACCGCATTGGTCGAACCACCAATCGCGCCGTTGACTCGAATCGCATTCTCAAAGGCTTGGCGAGTCAAAATATCAGACGGTTTCAGATCGTCTTTCACCATGTCAACAATACGACGGCCCGTAAGATGCGCCATGACTCGACGACGGCTATCTACCGCTGGAATCGCTGCGTTCCCAGACAGCGCCATACCCAGCGCTTCCGCCATAGAGGCCATGGTGCTGGCGGTGCCCATGGTGTTACAACCGCCGGCAGAGCGGGACATGGACTGTTCGGCTTCGAGGAAGTCTTCTTGGGTCATCTTGCCTGCTTTGATGTCTTCCGACATTTGCCACAAGGCCGTACCCGATCCCACGCGCTCACCTCTAAAATAGCCGTTTAACATCGGGCCACCAGACACCACAATCGCGGGAATATCGACACTGCATGCGCCCATCAGCAACGCGGGCGTGGTTTTGTCACAACCTGCCAACAAGACAACACCGTCAAGTGGATTGGCTCGCAAAGCCTCTTCCACATCCATCGCGGCCATATTGCGATACATCATGGCTGTTGGCCGCAGCGAACTTTCGCCTACCGAGAACACAGGAAACTCGAGTGGTAAACCTCCAGCTTCATAAATACCGTGTTTCACTCGATCAGCAAGTTCGCGCAAATGCGCATTACAAGGGGTAAGCTGAGACCAAGTATTACAAATCCCAATAACAGGGCGACCATCGAATAAATCCGCTGGCAAACCTTGATTCTTCATCCAACTGCGATGATAAATATGATCACGAGAAGTACCGCCAAACCATTCGGTTGAACGCAATTTGCGGGGCCATTCTTTTGGTACGAACGTGTTTTTTTCAGAATCACTCATACCCAACCTCCATCCACGATAAAGTTCTGCGCCGAACACATAGCCGACGCATCGGATCCTAAAAACAGTGCCATATTGGCGATGTGTTCAGGCAACACTTTGCCTGCTAGGCATTGGCTTTGTTTAATTTTTTCTTCAGCGGCATCATCCACCCACATGCGCAGTTGTTTCTCTGTCATTACCCAGCCTGGCACCAAGGTATTCACACGAATACCAGCACCGCCTAAATCCCGGGCAAGGGAGCGTGTTAAACCGTGCGTTGCGGCTTTGCTCGTACCGTAGGTTGGATAGCCTGCCGTTGCCATCATCCAGCCCACCGAGCCAAAATTGATAATCGAACCACCACCGAGTTTTCGCATCATGGGCGCGACCGCTTGGGCGGCAAACATGGCGTGCTTGATGTTCACCCCAACCAGCTCATCGAAACGTTCTTCTGTCAGGGATTCCAACGAATGACGCACATCGTTAGCGGCATTGTTCAATAAAACCGATATGGGGCCGAATTCCTCCGCAGCGGCGCGAATTTTGCTCTGATAATCTTGAATCTGAGTGATGTCACAAACCTCAAAGCGCACCTCGTGACCGTCTTTTTTCAGACGTTTGGCCAGCGCCATACCGGCTTTTTCATCTAAATCGACAAAAGCCGTCTTCGCTCCTTGCCTCGCATACGCTTCAACAATGGCCGCACCAATCCCCGTTGCGCCTCCAGAAATAAACACCGACCGCTCTTTCAAATCTGGGTATACGGCGTTTTTTGTCTTATTCATAGCGAAGTTACCTCTGTATTGAGTTCATCCGCTTTTGCCAAGACATTGCGTAATGGCAGGCCAAAAGTAGGTGAGGAAATTTCAAACACATCACCCTCTTGCGTCTGAACACCATCAGCAAACGACAAGGTCGCGGTACCAAACATGTGCACATGCAGATCGCCTGGTTGGCGGAAAATCGAGTATTTAAAATGATGGTGCTCTAGGTTCTTAAAGGTATGCGACATATTGTCTTCACCGGATAAAAAGCCTTTTTCCCACAAGGTTTTCTCGCCACGCTCAATACGTGAATGACCATCGATGTGCATGGGCAATTCTCCGACCAGCAATTCAGGACCAAAGGAGGCTGGGCGTAATTTTGAATGAGCTAGGTACAAATAGTTTTGACGCTCTGTGATGTGATCGGAAAATTCATTTGCCAAGGTATAACCCAAACGGTGTACTTTGCCGTCGTCGCCCACCAAGTAAAAACCCGCGATTTCAGGCTCTTCGCCGCCATCCAAAGCAAAGGCAGGCGAAGGCAAAGCGCCACCTGGTGCGATTACACCAGCGCCATTGCCTTTATAAAACCATTCAGGCTGCACGCCTTCTTGACCGTCTTTTGGTTTGCCACCTTCAACGCCCATCTGGAAAATTTTCATCGAATCAGTCAGTTCTTCGCTTTTCGCGTGCATGGCATTACGAGTCGCCGCCGAACCAAGATGTGTCAAACCAGTCCCCGTCAGATACATGTGCGCTGGATCAGGATGACGCACTGGGCAGTCTAGCTGGTTGTTCTTGGCTAATTCAGCCAAGTTTACCGACTCTCCCACGCCCTGTTTTTCAATAATAGACTTCAGCGACACGCCGTTTTTAACAGCTTCCGTGGCGAGTTCATAAACACTCGATGCTCCAAGAACAAGATGGGCTTTATCGCCTTCGCGACACACCACGCCACCTTGTTTAATTTGAGATAAAAACAACATAAATTGCTCCTTAACACGCTGCGTTTGTTAACGCGCTTTTTGTTTGTTGTAGACGTCGAAAATAACCGCAGCGAGCAAGACCAAGCCCTTGATCACCTGCTGCCAATCAATCCCTATACCCAATATCGACATCCCGTTGTTCATCACGCCCATAATGAAGGCACCAATCACCGCACCAATGACTTTACCCACACCGCCCGTCATAGAGGCGCCACCAATAAACACGGCGGCGATAACATCCAATTCAAAAGCAAAACCGGCTTTGGGCGTAGCAGTGTTCAAGCGAGCGGCAAAAATTAATCCTGCTAGAGCCGCCAGCATCCCCATATTGGCAAAAGTTAGAAACGTTAAACGCTCAGTATTAATGCCAGACAACTTAGCGGCTTTTACATTGCCACCTAAGGCATAGATTCGACGACCAATCGTCGTGCTGTTGGTAATAAAGGTATAGATTGCGATCAGTACCGCCATGGTGATCAATACATTTGGCAAACCACGATAGGTACTCAACATGTAAGATAGGTAGATGATGGCAATCGTAATTAAAGCGTTCTTAGCAATAAAGAAAGCGAAAGGTTCATCTTGAATGCCGTACTTTAAGGCTCTGGCACGGCTGCGAGCAGCCAAGAAAACAATGGCACTGGCGGCTAAGACACCCAATACCAATGCCGTGATGTTTGGACGTCCTGCCCCGAATACATCTGGAATAAAACCAGTACTTAGTAATTGAAAGCTTTCAGGAAATGGTCCGATGGATTGCCCTTCCAGTAAGGTCAGCGTCAAACCACGAAAAACCAACATGCCTGCCAAGGTGACAATAAAAGCCGGAATTTTCCAATAAGCGATCCAGTAACCCTGTATTCCACCGATAATTAAGCCGACTAACAAACACACAGGCACCACAATAATAGTGGGTAAATTGTAGTTGACCGCCATCACAGCGGCTAATGCACCAATGAATCCCGCCACAGACCCTACCGAGAGATCAATGTGTCCAGCGACAATCACCAGCAACATGCCAATCGCCATGATGATGATGTAGCTGTTTTGTAAAAATAAATTGGTTAAGTTGACCGGACGCATCAAAATGCCATCGGTCAAAAATTGAAACATCCCCATGATGACCACAAGCGCAATCAACATGCCGTAATCACGCATATGTGATTTAAGGTAGCTGGTAACAGAAGGTGCGGCTTGCACTGCTGTAGAGGTGTCTTTTGTTGTTGCCATTATTATTGCTCCCGCCGTTATTATTGCTATCGCTAGGCTTTTACTATCATCGACATGATTTTTTCTTGGCTCGCTTCGTCTTTGTCTAATTCACCAACAAAACGACCTTCATTCATCACATAAATACGATCACACATGCCAAGTAACTCAGGCATTTCTGAAGAAATCATCACTACGCCTTTGCCGTCATCGGCAAGCTGGTTGATGATGCTGTAAATTTCAAACTTGGCACCCACGTCGATTCCCCGTGTTGGCTCGTCTAAAATCAGTACATCGGGTTGTGAATACAGCCATTTGCTCAATACAACTTTCTGCTGATTACCACCGGACAAATTCATCACTTTTTGAAACACACTTGGGGTACGAATATTCAGTGCTTGTCGATAATCTTCAGACACTTGACGCTCGATGTTTTCATCGATGACGCCAAAGGATGACACTCTGGGTAAATTCGCTAACGTGGTATTGGTTTGAATGGTTTCTTCTAGGATCAACCCCAGCTCTTTACGGTCTTCGGTCACATAGGCCAAACCGCTTTTAATCGCTTTTGGCACCGTCGATAAATCGGCGAGTTCACCGCGCAAACGCACTTCACCTTGCACATTTTTGCCGTAGCTTTGACCAAACAGACTCATTGCCAATTCCGTTCGTCCAGACCCCATTAAACCGGCAATTCCCACGACCTCACCCGCATGGACATTGAATTCAATGTCGTGCAGCATTTGACGATCTAAGGCGTCGGCATGCCATACGTTCCACCCGCTGACTTCCATTAATACTTTGCCTAGTTGGCTGTCTCTCGCGGGATAACGATGGGCCATATCACGCCCCACCATGTCACGAATAATGTCTTCTTCACTGATGTTTTGCGCATGGCAGTCCAACGTTGATACAGAGGCACCATCACGAATTACGGTGATGCTGTCTGCTACTCGGCTAATCTCATTCAATTTGTGAGTAATCAGAATGGAGGAGATACCCTGTGCTTTTAGCTCCAGTAACAAATCCAGTAATTTGGCACTGTCGTTTTCTTGTAACGCGGCGGTTGGCTCATCCAGAATCAATAATTTCACGTCTTTGGCAAGGGCTTTGGCAATTTCAACCAGCTGCTGCTTACCGACACCCAATTTACCCACTAAGGTCGATGGAGACTCTTTCAAACCCACCTTGGCTAATAAATCTTGAGTGCGAGAGAAGGTTTTCGGCCAATTAATCACGCCATTTTCAACATTCTCATTGCCTAAAAATAAATTTTCAGCAATGGATAAAAGCGGCACTAACGCCAGCTCTTGATGGATAATAATGATGCCTTTTTCTTCGCTGTCTTTAATGCCAGAAAAACCCACCGTCTCATCATTAAACAGGATATCGCCATCGTAACTTCCGTGTGGGTACACCCCGCTCAACACTTTCATGAGAGTGGATTTACCCGCACCATTTTCACCTACTAACGCATGAATCTCACCCGCACGAACTTTAAGGTTCACCGCGTCAAGAGCTTTTACACCAGGAAAGGTCTTGGTAATGCTGCGCATTTCCAAAATAATATTTTCCATAAAACATCCCATTAGCAAGGGCGCTACTACCGCATCAACGCACGGTAAATAACGCTCTCGCTGGTTTATTATTGTTGAATTAGGATAAATACATTCTTACAAAGTATTGGCAAGCGCCGTAGTCATGAGCTTATTCGACTTGAGACTTTTGGTAGTAACCGCTGCCCAATAGCACATCTTGCCAGTTGGATTTATCAACCGTGACAGGCTCAAGCAAATAACTAGGAACGATCTTAATACCGTTGTTGTAGGTTTTGGTGTCATTGATTTGTGGTTTCGCGTCATTCAATACCGCTTGCACCATCCCCACCGTTACATTTGCCAATTCACGGGTATCTTTAAAAATGGTCGAATACTGCTCACCGGCAATGATGGATTTAACAGATGGCACTTCTGCGTCTTGACCTGTCACAATCGGCATAGGCAGATTACCTGAACCATAGCCAACCCCTTTCAGAGAGGACAAAATCCCGATGGAGATACCGTCATAAGGAGACAAAATACCGTCAACATGTTTTGTGGTGTAATGAGCCGACAATAGGTTGTCCATACGCGCTTGGGCCGTTGCACCATCCCAACGTAAGGTACCGACCTTATCCATCCCCATCTGTCCAGAAACCACGTTCACCTTACCAGCATCAATCATAGGCTGAAGCACGGACATGGCGCCGTCATAGAAAAAGTACGCATTATTATCATCTGGTGAACCACCAAACAATTCAACGTTGTAAGGGCCTGCTCCGCGTTTTTCCATACCGCTAACCAAAGACTTCGCCTGTAGCACACCGACTTTAAAATTATCAAAAGTGGCGTAGTAACTTACATGAGGGCTGTTCTTAATCAAGCGATCGTAGGAAATCACTTTGATACCGGCCGCATCGGCGTTTTCCAATGCATTCGATAAGGTTGTACCATCAATCGCTGCGATGACGAGTACGTCAACACCTTTAACAATCATGTTTTCAATTTGAGATAATTGGTTTGGAATTTCATCTTCAGCGTATTGCAGGTCCACTTTATAACCTGCGTCTTGGAAGAGTTTTACCATGGAATCACCATCGGTGATCCAGCGAGCAGAAGATTTGGTTGGCATGGCAATACCAACATAACCACTGGCCGCCAAGGCACTCGCGGAGCTAAGAGCAGTGGCACCCAATACTAAACCAGCAATGGCATTCTTTAGATAGTTCATTAGCGTCTCCTGTTACGGCCAAACAAGCATTTTTAAAAACACGCTTTATTCGGCCATAGGGTTTGTTATCGTTATTTTTTAGAGCCAATCAGGTCTTAAAAAACCTGCCATTCAGAGTAGGTAAAATGAACATACCAATCAAATAGAATAAATGTTGTTCTATATATCTTTTTTGGTATGTGAATTGATGAAGCAATAATGTACAAATAACCACATTAGCTGCTGCAGGCCGCGAACAAATTTCGTATGATATTTTTTCTCTTTACCTATCCCACAAGAAGGTGTCACAAGTGTCGCCAGCACAACATAACGCTCTGCGATGACTTCAATCATTTAGAAGGACTGTATGGAATTCATTTGGATATTTTTTGCTTTTGTCTGCGGACTCGCAATAAAAATGATCAATCTGCCACCACTCATTGGTTTTTTATTGGCTGGCTTTTTACTAAATTACCTCGGAATGGAAGCAAGCAGCACATTAGATTCTCTCGCGAATATAGGGATTACCTTAATGCTCTTTAGCATTGGCTTAAAGCTGCATGTCAAAGATCTACTCAAACCGGAAGTTTGGGTCTCAACACTTAGTCATATGGGCGTTTGGAGCGTGGTTTTTGCCGCGATCGCCTTACTGCTTGGCACCCTAAGCCTGCCCTACTTCGGCGTGCTTGATTATAAAGTTGCGGCCTTGCTCGGCTTTGCTTTGAGTTTTTCCAGTACGGTTTGTGTCATGAAACTGCTAGAAGAAAATGGTGAATTGAAGACTCGCCATGGTCAACTCGCACTCGGTATTCTGGTTATGCAGGATATTGTCGCCGTCATATTTCTTGTCGCAGCCACAGGGAAAATCCCTTCTATTTGGGCATTGGGCTTATTTGGTTTGCTACTTATTCGACCACTCATTAATAAAATGGTCGATAAGTCCGGACACGGTGAAATGCTACCACTCACCGGATTATTTCTTGCTTTAGGCGGCTATGAACTTTTTTATCTTGTTGGAGTAAAAGGCGATCTTGGTGCCCTAATCGTGGGTATTTTGTTGGCTTCGCATCCCAAAGCAACCGAAATGAATAAATCATTAACAAACTTTAAAGATTTATTCCTCATCGGTTTCTTTTTATCCATTGGCTTTACGGCTTTACCGACCTTTAGCATGATCAGCATGAGCTTGATTATTACCTTAATACTTCTGGTGAAATTTGCTCTCTTCTTCGCTTTAATGACAAAAATGAAACTGCGTGGCAGGACGTCTTTCTTGTCCTCTCTCATTCTTTCCAACTACAGCGAGTTTGGTTTAATCGTTGTGGCGCTCAGTGTGGCAAATGGCTGGCTTGATAAGGAGTGGTTAGTCATTCTGGCGCTTGCGGTGTCTATTTCCTTTGTCATTACCAGCGTTGTGTATCGACAATCTCATAGACTGTATCGGAAAAACAAAGAGACTATTCGTCAATTCGAAAGTCGCCAATGTCTGCCTGAGGACACCTTTACTCAACCCAAGGATGCTGAAGTCTTAGTGGTCGGTCTGGGACGTGTTGGACGCGGTGCATTTGAATCATTAAAAGGGCTAATCGGTCATAACGTCGCGGGTATGGACGCTGACCAAAATCGAATAAAAATGATGCAAGAAGCCAATGAAAACGTCTTCTATGGTGACGGTGAAGACGCGGATCTATGGGAACGTTTAGACACGAAAGGCATTCGCTTAATCATGTTGGCCCTACCGATTGCGGAAGACAGCACGAACATTGCCATACAGTTACGTAAAGCCAACTATACAGGCCAAATTGCCGCCATCGCCCGATTTCAGGACGAACGAAACACATTACTTGCCTCAGGCATAGATAACGTCTTCAACTTCTACACGGAAGCCGGTACAGGCTTTGCCGAAGAAAGCTTGGCACTGATTCGGTCACAGGATAATGCATTAGCGTAGCAATATGCAAAAGACATCAAAAAACGCGCTGTCATTAACATGGCAGCGCGTTTTTTATTGGGTATCTTAGCTTAGATTAACGTTTTTCACGCATATTGCAGCTCATAAGGCTGAACATTCAGCGCGATCTTATGCTCTCTAACAGACCACAAATCATAGGCATTTTGCAACCTAAGCCAATGATCTGCAGAAGTTTTTTTAAAAGCTAATTCAAGACGTAATGCCATTTCTGGGGTAATCGCCCCTCTGCTATTTAATACTTTAAATACGGTTTTTCTGCTGACATTAAGATGAGCAGAAACATCTGTTATGGTTAATGCCATCGGCTCAATAATGAGCTCTTTTAATATCTCGCCCGGATGAGCAGGACGGTGCATACTCATTAGTGATGCATCCTCATACAACCATTAGCTCGAATCAGTTCATACTAGCTTTTCGCTTTTAACTCATCCAATTTAACCTTCACGGCTTCGGCTTTTTCCGTGAGTTCTGAATAGAGTCTGATATCGCCACCACGTTGGGCTTGCATGGCTTTTTCTAGTAGCTCGCCATATTCTTTGTCGAGTTTTTTAATCGGGTCGGACTTAAGAAAAGAAAACATAATTAGCCTGTTGTTGTGAGTTGATGGTGTTCATACGATACAGAACAAGATTTAGATTCTTTTCACGTGACATAGCATCAAAATAAAAACGCCAATCAGATTTGCGCTGATTGGCGTTTTGACTAAAAGCAATAAAAGCTGTCGCGCTTACACGCCTAAGAAATCCATAATCCCTTCCGCTGCCTTACGACCTTCATCAATGGCCGTTACCACTAGATCCGAACCACGTACCATGTCGCCACCCGCAAAGATTTTCTCATTGGTTGTTTGGAACATGAATTTGCCTTTCTTCGGTGCAATAACACGACCGCGAGCGTCTGTTTCGATACCGAATTTTTCGAACCAAGGCGCTGGACTTGCTTGGAAACCGAATGCAATCAATACGGTATCAGCCGGTATAATTTGCTCACTACCTTCAATGATTTCAGGGCTACGACGACCATTTTCGTCCGGTTCGCCAAGTTGTGTTTCCACCACTTTAACGCCTTCTACTTTGCCGTTACCAATAATTTCCACTGGTTGACGGTTGAAAAGGAACTGCACACCTTCTTCTTTGGCGTTTTGTACTTCTTTACGAGAACCCGGCATGTTTTCTTGGTCACGACGGTAAGCACAAGTCACGCTTTTCGCGCCTTGACGAATCGCGGTACGGTTACAGTCCATCGCCGTGTCACCACCACCTAAGACAACCACTTGTTTGCCTTTTAGATTCACATAGTCAGCTGGGTCTTCTTCAAAGTCTAGGCAATGATTGACGTTGGAAATCAAGTAATCCAAGGCATCATGAACACCTGGCAGGTCTTCACCAGCGAATCCGCCTTTCATGTATTTGTAAGTCCCCATGCCTAAAAACACGGCATCGTACTCTTCCAATACATGTTCAAATGGCACGTCATCACCAACAGACGTCCCAAGCACAAACTCGACGCCCATTTCTTCAAAAATTTCACGACGACGTGTCATGACGCTTTTTTCCAGTTTGAACTCTGGAATACCAAAGGTCAGCAAACCACCGATTTCTGGGTATTTATCAAATACAACAGGCTTAATGCCATTACGAACGAGAATGTCCGCACAAGCCAAGCCAGCCGGACCTGCCCCAACGATAGCAACAGTTTTGTTAACCGGTACCACATTAGACATATCAGGACGCCAGCCTAAAGCAAACGCCGTGTCTGTAATGTATTTTTCAACAGAACCGATCGTTACCGCACCAAAACCGCCTTCACCAAGCGTACAAGCACCTTCACAAAGACGATCTTGTGGACAAACACGACCACACACTTCAGGCAAGGAGTTGGTTTGATGGCTCAACTCCGCCGCTTCCAAAATGCTACCTTCACTGACTAGCTTCAACCAGTTTGGAATGTAGTTATGTACTGGACATTTCCACTCACAATAAGGGTTGCCACATTCTAAACAGCGATGTGCTTGATCTTTTGCACTGGCTTCTTCGAATGGTTTATAAATTTCGACGAATTGCGCCTTACGTGTAATTAAAGGCTTCTTTTTAGGATCCTTACGATCCACTTCGACGAATTGAAATACGTTGTTCAAGCGCTCAGACATAAGCTGCTATCTCCTTGGCCGCCTGAAAACAGACGGCACTTCTCTCAAATGGGTCAGACTGATTCGTTCACAACGCTTGGCTCAACGCTAAATACCATCGAACCAAGCGCCACAACAGCGTGTTTTATTCCGGACGTTGACGAGTGTTTGCCAAGAGCGCGCCCAAACTGGCGGCTTTTGGCTTGACTAGCCAGAACTTACCAATGTAGTCATAGAAGTTTTCTAAGATCTCATGGCCCCATTCGCTGTCAGTTTCTCGGACGTATTCTTCGATCACAGAGCGAAGGTGTGAACGATATTCTTCCGTCAATTCCGTACCAATACGGTGAATTTCCACCAATTCGTGGTTGTATTTATCCACGAAGGTACGGTCTAAATCGAGTACATAAGCGAAACCGCCTGTCATACCCGCACCAAAGTTATAACCCGTATTACCCAGTACCGTTACCATACCGCCCGTCATGTACTCACAGCAGTGATCGCCTGCGCCTTCAATGACAGTGTAGGCACCGGAGTTACGCACCGCGAAACGCTCACCAGCCGTACCCGCTGCAAACAATTTACCGCCTGTTGCGCCGTACAAACAGGTATTACCAATAATGGCTGAATGTTGTGATTTGAAAACCGATCCTTTCGGAGAACGAATCACTAATTTACCACCTGTCATGCCTTTGCCCACATAGTCGTTGGCATCGCCTTCCAGGTACATGTGCAAACCACCCGCGTTCCATACTCCAAAACTTTGACCGGCTGTGCCTTTCAATTTCAAGGTAATAGGCGTATCAGACATACCTTGGTTGCCATAACGTTTCGCAATCTCACCAGACAAACGGGCACCGATAGAACGGTCACAGTTGGTCACATCAAAAGAAAACTCACCGCCTTCTTTCTCTTCAACCACGTCTTTCACCGTCTCCCACATTTTCAGTGCCAATAGGCCTTTATCGTGTGGTGGGTTAAAAGGCGTCACACAATATTGTGCTTTGTCCGCTGGAATCGCATCGTTTTTCAAAATAGGTGATAAGTCTAGGTTACGTTGCTTATCGGTTTCACCAGGCAGAATGGTTAATAGATCAGTACGACCAATCAAGTCCTGCAGACTTGCCACACCCAACTTCGCCAACCACAAGCGTGTATCTTCTGCCATGAAGCGGAAGAAGTTTTTAATCATATCGACCGTGCCGATAAAATGATCGTCACGCAAGCCTTGGTCTTGTGTTGCCACACCCGTAGCACAGTTGTTCAAGTGACAGATACGCAAAAACTTACAGCCCATAGCCACCATTGGCGTGGTACCAAAACCAAAGCTTTCTGCCCCTAGAATCGCCGCTTTCACCACATCCAGACCGGTTTTTAAACCACCGTCTGTTTGCAGGCGAATTTTGCCACGTAGGTCGTTAGAACGAAGTGCTTGTTGCGCTTCCGCTAAACCTAATTCCCATGGCGAACCCGCATGACGAATAGAGGTAATGGGCGATGCTGCTGTACCACCGTCGTAACCAGAGATGGTAATCAAATCCGCGTAAGCTTTTGCTACACCCGCAGCAATCGTACCAACACCCGGTTCAGACACCAGTTTTACCGAAATCAATGCATCTGGATTCACTTGTTTCAAGTCGAAGATCAGCTGAGCCAAATCCTCGATAGAATAAATATCGTGATGTGGCGGTGGTGAAATCAAGGTAACACCCGGTACCGCATAACGTAGACGAGCAATCAAGCCATTTACTTTACCGCCTGGCAACTGACCACCTTCACCCGGTTTCGCCCCTTGTGCTACTTTAATCTGTAACACTTCTGCGTTAACCAAATACTCTGGTGTCACACCAAAACGACCAGAAGCGATTTGTTTGATCTTAGAGCGACGCTCAGTACCGTGACGAGCAGGATCTTCACCACCCTCACCAGAGTTAGAGCGACAGCCTAATTCGTTCATCGCTTGCGCTAGCGCTTCATGCGCTTCTGGTGACAAGGCACCCAAAGACATACCGGCTGAATCGAAACGAGGAAGAATGTCTTCTATCGATTCAACGCTCTCTAATGGAATCGCTTTTGCTTTGTCAGATAACGTAAACAAGTCACGTAACATGGAAGCAGGACGATTATTCACCAGCTCAGTGTATTTAGTGAAGTCCTCGAAACGACCACTGCCCACCGCAGTTTGCAGATTACGTACCACATCAGGGTTAAAGGCATGGTATTCCGCATCGTGAACGTATTTTAAATAACCACCTTGTTGAATCGGTTTACGCAATTTCCAAGCGTTATCGGCAATCGTTTGTTGATCTTGTTGGAAATCTTCAAAACGAGCGCCCTTAATGCGGCTGGCAACGCCTTTGAAACACAGGTCGACCACTTTCGTGTCCAAACCAACCGCTTCAAACAACTGAGCGCCACGGTAAGAGGCGATGGTAGAAATCCCCATCTTAGAGATAATCTTCATCAAACCTTTGTTAATACCTTTACGGTATTTCACGTGGCAAGCAATTGGGTCGCCCAAGACTTCGCCTTTATCAATCATGTCGTTAATCAAACGATAAGAAAGATATGGGTAAACAGCTGTCGCACCAAAGCCTAATAGCACGGCAAATTGGTGAGGGTCACGAGCAAAGCCTGTGTCGGCAATAATGTTAGAATCACAGCGTAGACCTTGCTTAGACAAATAATGGTGCACCGCACCAACGGCCATTGGCGAAGGAATAGGCAGATGGCCTTTCACGATATCACGGTCGGTCAATACCACAATCACCGCACCATTACGGACCACGTCTGCCGCCTTCAATTGCAAGTCTTTAATCGCTTGCTCAAGAGACACTTCTTCTGGATTGTAATTGGTGTTTAAACGCACCAAACGGAAACGGTGGTCATCTAATGCCAACAAACGACTGTATTTACGAGCCGATAAGATAGGCGAAGACAAGATGATACGGTTTGCGTGTTTTGGTGTTTCTTCAAACAGGTTACGCTCTACACCAATGCACGTTTCTAGCGACATCACCACAGATTCACGCAGTGGATCGATAGGCGGGTTGGTTACTTGAGCAAACTTCTGACGGAAATAATCTGTCACTGGACGCGTTTGGCTCGACATAACAGCCATTGGTGTATCATCACCCATGGAGCCTACGGCCTCATGACCACTTTCAGCCAATGGGCGGAAAATTTGCTCACGCTCTTCATAAGAGACTTGGAACATTTTCTGATAGGTCAGCATTTCTTCTTTGGTAAAAGGAACGAACTCAAGAGACGATTCTTCCAACAAAGATTCGATACGAATGGCTTCCTGCTTCAACCATTTTTTATATGGGTGCATAGACTTAAGGCGATTGTCGATGTCATCCGTGTGCAATACTTTGCCATTTTGTGTATCGATAACCAGCATTTGGCCAGGCCCTACACGACCTTTCGACACAACATCTTCTGATTTGTAGCCATATGTGCCCACTTCAGAAGCCAGTGTGATAAAGCCGTTCTTAGTCACCACCCAACGGGCAGGACGTAGACCGTTACGATCAAGCATACAAATAGCGTGACGACCATCGGTCATTACTAAGCCCGCTGGGCCGTCCCACGGATCCATGTGCATAGAGTTGTACTGATAAAAAGCACGCAACTCTGGATCCATGTTTTCAACGTTTTGCCATGCGGGTGGAATGATCAAACGCGCGGCGCGGAAAATATCGACACCACCTGTTACCAAGACTTCCAACATGTTATCCATAGAGGAAGAGTCAGAACCCGTCAAGTTAACAATAGGTTGAAGGTCTTGCAGCTCAGGAATCAGAGGTGTACGTAGTTTGCTGCTGCGAGCCAAAGCCCAATTACGGTTACCCTCAATGGTATTGATCTCACCGTTATGCGCCAACATGCGGAACGGTTGCGCCAATGGCCACTTAGGTAAAGTATTGGTAGAAAAACGTTGGTGGAAAACACAAATCGCGGTTTGCATTTTTTCATTACCCAAATCTTTATAAAAGAATGGTAAATCCACTGGCATCATCAAGCCTTTGTACGCCAATACCTTGTCGGACAAAGAACAGATGTAGAAGTTTTCGTACTGGGCTAAAGCAATCTCTGTTTGACGACGAGCAACAAACAAACGGGTTGCGAAAGTACGAGCATCCATACGATTACTATCAACAAATACTTGCTCAATACGAGGCAAGCAGTCCATCGCGATGATACCAAGGCAAGAGGCATCGATTGGCACTTCACGCCAACCTACAACGTTCAAACCTTCATCGGTAAGCTTCTTCGTTAACGTTTCACGTTGCTCACTCGCAAGCGCCTCATCTTGGTCAAGAAACACCATGCCGATACCGTAAAGATCCGACAAAGTGTGATTAAATAAAGCCTGAGCTTCACCACGTAAAAATAGATCAGGCTTTTGAATAAGAAGACCACAACCATCACCCGTTTTGCCATCGGCAGCAATGCCGCCACGGTGTGTCATACATGTCAAAGACTCAATGGCTGTCTTGAGCAATTCGTGGCTAGTATTGCCTTCCATATGCGCAATTAAGCCAAAGCCACAGTTGTCTTTGAACTCGCCAGGACGATAAAGGCCTGCATTCATACACCAACTCCCACAGTTAAAACGTAAAAATAATTATTCGATAAATTCGACGATCAGATGGCTGGGTTAAAAATCGCAAGTGTAAACCCACTCGCTTCAAGAATGAGTCTCATCTACCCAAAACACCATCTAAATGGACGATCATACTACCCTGCCAAAGAGCACTACTCAAACGGACATAGGCCTGCTTTCTGTTATTTTGGCGTTTTTTATAGGGGGTTTAGCGGCAAATAACGCGGACTTAGAGAATTATCTATGGCTGGAGTTTTTCCAAACAGAAAATTCCACTGTTCATTGATGTTTTTTAGAGAATTACAGTGATTTTTACTAAATTAAGGGGGTTACTATACAAAAGCCTCACAAAAAGGGAGATTGATGAGGTTTTCTGTACTTCAATCAGAATAAAATGCGGCATTCACGATCAAAAAAACGAGATCCCCCGATACTACTTCGCTTTCTTAATATCGTCTTGGATACCACGAGCACTTCGAGCCCATGGATTTAAATCACGAATATCCTTCGGTAGGGACTCGGCAACCGCTATTGCTTCGCTGCGATTACGATAAGACCCATAAACAACGACAAACCAGTCCCTGCCATTATGCTTTGACTTAAAATACCCAAAGGCATCGACACCGCCTTGATCGCGGATAAAGTCCTGCACAGTGCCTTTATTGTGTGTGCCTAATAACTGTAATGTATAACGACTAGGGCTTTGCGCTAACCACCATTCCGTTTTATCAAAACGGTCTTGTGAGACTCTTACATTCGCGGTCTCTGTTTTAGGCACGACTTGTTGAGGCTCAACTTGCACAGGCGCTTCTTCCGTCGTCACCAGTGGGGCTTCGCCACGAATCGGCGCAGTTGGCAATACAGGGACTGACATAGAGGCTGAATTCGCTGACGTATTACTCGACATGCTAATCGGAGGCAAAGCAGTGTCTTCCGGAATAGGAGGAAGAATGACACCCCCTTCTTGACCTATCTTACGCTGCATCGCATCAATACGGGCGATCGTTTCAGCAGAGGATTGCCCTTGTCGCGGACTCAAAGGAATCACATTAGTGGTTCTGTCTGCAGTCGTATTTGACGTGGACGACTTATCAGAAAACAACACGGCCACGAGAATGCCCAACATGACCACAGAAAGCAGTGCCATGTGCGCTAATGGAAAGCCCATCGCAAGATTAAACTTCATCCCCGATTTAGCGGCTTTGTTGCCGTTCCCCATCATCGCTTGTGCTATTTGATTAATACGCCCTGGATAACCACCAGACTCCTGATGAATCTGTTTAATCTGCTTATCGTTAAACGGCAAATTTATCCCACCACCGACAGCACGAACTCTGTGCAACAAATAGGCTCGTGTTTGCTCTAACGAATAAGGCGCTAGGGTAAAAGAATGGCTTAATTGCTCATAACGAGACCGTTGAAAAGCATCAAGATTGCGCGCCAAAGAATATTCACTAAACAACACCACATGAGGAACCGTTTGATTCTCTGTTGCCAGCGACATCATATCAAGCAACATACTGACGGCGTCAGTATTGAGTTCTTGAGCATTATCAACCAGAACTAATGCCGCTTGACCTTTCACGTCTAAGTCATGAGAAAACTTTAACAAAGGTCCGAAAGTGGTCTCATTCGGGGGTTGAGTGAAATGTCCTGCAAAACCGGCATAAATCGCTTGTAATAGCTGCCCTGCGGTCATGAGCATGGACGCTTTCACGTGACTAATGATAGTAGTGTCATCTTGATGCCGTGCAAACTCCATCAAGAAGCGGCTTTTTCCACTGCCTTGAGGGCCTTGAACCACAGATAACAAGCTACTGTAGCGGCTTAAATGCTCAAGTAGAGCTAATTGTTGATTGCCTTCTTCCGATGCAAAATAGGCAGACGCGTCTTTCGAGCCAAAGGGATCCCTCAGCGTGGCTTTTGGCGGCTGATTAAGCGCATCCTCTAGATCAAACTGAAAGTCTGGCTTAGACATAATCGTCCTTCAACAATAAATACCCAACAAGATTAAGCAAAATTCGCTTGTTTACTCGCTTCAAGTGCGTCCAAAAGACAAGTATTAAAATCTTCCATTGGAAAATCCGATGTCACAATGGCCTCTCCTAAAGCACTCAGCAGTACTAGACGTAAACTACCATCCAATACTTTTTTATCTAACGCCATGCGTTCTATAAAGCACTCAAGTGTCATAGTCGAGGGCGGTAGCACAGGCAATTTGGCCGCTTGAAAGAGTGCCACTGAGCGACTAACATCCCGCTCTGTTAAATTCCCCATACGCCAAGAAAGGTCAATCGCTAGCATGCTTCCGGCCGCTACAGCCTCGCCGTGCAACCAATTCCCGTAGCCCATTTCTGTTTCAATCGCATGCCCGAAAGTGTGGCCTAGGTTTAAGATAGCACGAATTCCGCCCTCTCTCTCATCCTGTGCAACCACTGTGGCCTTAGCCAAACAAGAACGATAAATAGCGTCGCTAATTTTATCATTGTCCAATGCCATCAATTGAGGCATCTCTTGTTCCAACCAGTCAAAGAATGGCACATCACAGATTAAACCATACTTAATGACTTCCGCCATGCCCGCTGACAACTCGCGCTGGGGCAAGCTTAATAAGGTTTCTGTATCAATGATCACCGCTTGAGGCTGATAAAAAGCGCCAATCATGTTTTTACCTAACGGATGATTAACACCTGTTTTGCCACCAACAGAAGAATCCACTTGCGATAATAAGGTCGTTGGTACTTGAATGAAAGGCACGCCACGTTGATAGGTCGCAGCAGCAAATCCCGCCATATCGCCAACGACACCGCCACCTAAGGCAATAATGGTCGTAGTACGGTTATGTTTTGCTTCCAATAAAGCGGACATAATCATGCCATAAGTTTCCAACGTTTTATAAGCTTCGCCATCTGGCAAAACACACGTATCCACTTTATAGTTCGCTGACAACATAGAAACCATCGCATCTAAATATAAAGGGGCAATGGTTTCATTGGTCACTATCATCACTTGCTTGCCATGAATAGCATCATCAAAAAGCGATTGTTGCTGTCGAATCCCTCTACCAATAAAGATAGGGTAACTACGATCGCCAAGATCAACGTTTAACGTACGCATCAGGATACTGTGATCTCCATTTTAAGATGACGCCGAATCGCATCCAACACCTTGTTGGCGACAGATCTAGGGTGACGTGCATCAGTTTCAATAATCAGATTCGCTACCTCACGATATAGAGGATCGCGCACTTCAAATAATTTTTTTAATGTCGCTTTCGGATCACCAGTTTGCAAAAGCGGGCGGTGAGTGCTTTTAGACGTTCGGTAAAGCTGTTGTGCAACGGATGCATAGAGATACACCACCAAAGCGTTTTCGCGAAGAATCTCTCGATTTTCTTCGCGCATCACGATACCGCCACCGGTTGCCAACACACAATCACCGGTGTCTGATTCGGCTATAGAAGCCAATGCTTGGGTTTCACGCTTACGAAAGCCGTCTTCCCCCTCACGCTCAAAGATCCAAGGAATGTCTGCACCAGCATTGTCTTCTATGACCTTATCTAAGTCATAGAACTCTTTGCCCATCGATTGGGAAATCAAACGACCTATGGTCGTTTTTCCTGCGCCCATCGGGCCTACTAAAATAATATTGGGGGCTTTTATCATTGTATTCAATTACGTCGGAATTAAGCAGATTTAGACTGCGGCCTAGTTAACTGACATTTGTAGCAGCTTTGGTGTAATAAATACAAGTAATTCAACCTTTTCTTGCTGTTCTGAACGCCTTTTAAACAACTCACCCAATAATGGAATATCACTAAAGAAAGGCACTCGACTTTCAGATTCAAAACTTTCTTCCCGAAAAATCCCTCCCAGAACAAGCGTCTCCTGATTTTTCACCACCACTTGTGTTTTTAGTCGATTGGTTTTTAGACTGGGAACTCCGTTAACTAGATCCCCTACCGAGTCTTGGTGGATATTAAGAGATAACAAGATGTGCTCACCCTCTTTGACGAAGGGCGTCACCTCTAACATAAGTGCCGCTTGACGAAACTCTATACTGACTTTGTCGTCACTCACCGTCTGGTAAGGTACCTCCGTTCCCGATTCGATCCTAGCAGGCTGCCCCTCTGAGGTCACAATCTTTGGTTTTGATACGACATTTGCCAAGCCTTCACTTTCCATCATGTCTAAGGTAAATGCCAATAACCCAGAGCCTCCCATGCTTGAAAAGTCTAGATTTGTCGTTGGCACTAACGCGCCTAAATCAATTGCACCGCCTAATGAAGATCGGACACCATCTGACAACTTAGCTTGCCAGTTCACACCAAACTGTGATTGCGCTGTACGACTGACTTGTGCGATTTGAGCACTGATTTCAATTTGCCGCAACGGAGCGTCCAGCCAAGCCAGCGTTTCTTCTATGCCCTCGGGCGCATCACAGGCATGGGTAATAATGGAATTGGTTCTGCCGTCTACAATGAGAGACAAATCTGGATACAGAGTTTGCAAGTGCTCACCCACGATTTCAGCTTTGGCGTGCTTTATCACCCAGTACTCTTTCTGACAAACCATGTTAGGATGATTCGTATCCATTGTCGACAACGGCTCTCTCGGCATCAAAATAGCAACACGCCCTTGCCATTCCAGTTTAAGCGTTGGTTGTTGGGCAATCGACTCCATCACATCCTCCCAACTTGCATCCTTAATAGACAAGGTCAGTAAGTCATCAATTTCAGGGCTAATGACCACACTTTCATTCATTTGTGATGCCAGCCAAGGTAATACTTCTTGCAATGGACGCGATTCAAAATACACATCCATGGCCAAGGCAGACGACGATACACAAAGCAAACCGAGAAACAAACGAGACAATACCTTATTCATCTTGCTCATCCTCCTCTCGAACTTGCAGTCGCTGTATCGATCCATCCCTAGCCACCAGCGAAACCTGATCAAAAGAGACGGCATCCACCGACATACCAGCCTCAGGCAGCCAACTGCCAGGCGCTATCCAATAACGTTTATTTTTATAGGTCAGCATGGCTGATGCAGCGCTACCTGCTCGCATAGTGGAGACGAGTCGCCAATCATTTTTATTAAAACGCTCCGTGCGTAATCTGGTTGGCAGCCAATTATGATATTCCCGGTTGTTCTCAGGCACACCAAGAGCAAACAATAACCGGCCTTTCCAATCGCCATTCGATCTTCTTTGCCAAGATACGGTCCGAAGAATTAAGGGCAATTGCGCCTCAACCTGTTCCAATATTTTCTGCCACTCAGCAAGCGAGGCGGCGCCTTCAATCAACCATTGTGTTGGCAGATCCTTTTTTGTTGCCTCCACACTATGCTGAATCCAAGGCGTGTTGGGAAAGCGCATCTGCTGCAATGCACTTGCCTGCTTTTTTATTTGCCGCCACTCGACATCGGCTTGCTGATTGAGCCTTTTGTGATGACTCACATCATCATGCCTACTCGATAAAAAGGGATACCAAACCGCCATTTGTAGGAAAATGAACAAACAGACAACTGAACGATTCATATCGAAAGAGAAGAAAGCGCTATTTTTCCAATACGCTAATGAAAACATCTACCACATCCTTTTGAGATTTCATCAAAGAGACATCCGATTGCTGCTGCGCAACCTCCCAACGCCAATCAGGGTATTGTTGACGCCAACGACCAACTAATGCCTCTAGATCTTGTGCTAGCAAGGTCATTTGAAAAGACACTCGACCTGTCTCGCCATTAAATCGCTCGAGGCGAACCGTATCGGGTAACGCTTGAACAAGCGCCAATGCCGATTCCGTCATGCCTCCAATCTGTGGTCTAGAAGACCAAAAGGATTGCGCGGCTAACGTTTGCTGCCGAGCTAGAATTGCCCGTTCAGAAACATCTTGTAGATAAAATAAGTACAGCCCTGCCACACAATGCAACAACACACTTACACCACATAACACAGCCCAAAGGCGACGAGCTCGTTGCTGCTTTAATTTATCAGGTTGATAACGTGACAGCGCCCATTGCGAACAATAAGACCAGGACCGAATACCAGACGAAACATTCATCCATTGACTATACGACATCAATACACAGGATTTTGCCATTGACTGAAAAGGCGAGCACAGTTGATCAGCCCACTCAGCAGCACAAGCAAATACCGTCAGTTGCCTCTGCTCGCTGGACTCTTCATATTGATAACTAAACACCAAGGTTTCTGGTGGCAAAAAAGTGGCCTCAACGGCATAGCTTAATGCGGCCAGAGGTCGTAACGATTCAGGAACCGAATGATCCAATGAGCATTGAAATACGGAAAGCCAGTGATCAGGAACTAAGATAAGCATGCGGGAAGTATTAAGAGCCCCCTCAGACGCTAGGGCTTGTTGAATCGCTATCAGCTGCGAAGAGTCTATTGCAACATGATCATCTAACGATTGGGCATGTAACCATTTGGTAGCGTCACTTGCTGTAAGAAGTGTGCATTTTTCGGCCGAATATATGGCCACAGAATAAGCTGGCATGGGCATCATTATTCATCCTTGAAATAATCCGCAACAGGGCATCATTTTTATTTGGCATCCTCGCCAAATTTTTAACAAGATAACACGATTTGATGCAAAGTTAACCACCTATTCTCTAATCATCTTAGGTATAATGGGAACTTCTCATCCAGCATTCATTGGATTTATATGGCTAAGGCACTAAAAATACTCTTCTTTCTCGGCCTCTTTGGTACACTTTGTGCCATCGGCATCACCTATGCTATTTATTATAGTGTTAAGGATCGCATCCCAACGGTAGAAGAACTCAAAGACATCGAGTTAAGAATTCCATTACGTATTTACACGGCAGACAATCTGTTAATCGGTGAGTTTGGTGAACAACGCCGTACTCCCATTAGCTACGCAGAAATCCCTCCCGACCTAGAACATGCTATTTTGGCGGCAGAGGACACGAATTTTTATCACCATCCAGGCGTTGATATCCTTGGTTTAGGTCGAGCGGTTATGCAGCTGATCACCACAGGACAAATTCAAGGTGGTGGTAGCACCATCACTATGCAGGTTGCAAGAAACTATTTCTTATCATTTGAACAAACCTTCACACGAAAGTTTACTGAAATCTTTATTTCCTTAAAAATGGAACGAGAGCTTTCCAAACACGATATTCTTGAGTTGTATGTTAATAAAATCTACTTAGGAAATCGTGCTTATGGTTTTGAGGCCGCCGCTCAGGTGTATTATGGCAAAAATCTGAGTGAACTGGATCTTGCACAACTGGCTATGATTGCAGGCTTACCAAAAGCACCATCGCGCTTTAATCCTGTGGTCAATCCTTCTCGTGCATTGATTCGCCGTAACTGGATACTGCAACGCATGCTGTCACTTGGCATGGTAGACAAAGACGCTTATCAAAATGCCGTAGAATCCCCTATTACCGCGAAAAACTATGGGGTTATGCCGGATATTGAAGCCGGATACATTGCCGAAATGGTTCGCTCAGAGCTCTACAACACATTCGGTGACGATCTATACAGTACGGGCATGACGGTCTACACGACCATTGATTCAAAACGACAGAAAGCGGCTAACGAAGCGATTTTTAATGGCGTTTTAGACTATGATATGCGTCACGGCTATCGTGGCTCCCTTGAAAAACGCGTCGACCTTATTAATGCCCCTTTAGAAGAACAAGAAAAAGCCTTACAAGATCTGGGAAGATTTAAAAACTGGCAAACGGCATTGGTGCTCTCTACCACGAATACTACAGCAGACGTTCGTCTCTCAAACGGACAGCGTACGACGCTACAATGGGACGCAATTAAATGGGCAAGATCTTATATAAACGAAGATGCTCAGGGCCCATACCCCTCTAAAGTAGCCGATGTTATGGTACCAGGTGATATTGTACGCTTACGCCCAGACAACAAACTTGAATGGTTACTCGCACAAAAACCCTCCATTCAAAGCGCTCTTATCTCTCTCAACAGTAAAGATGGAGCGATTCAAGCATTAGTGGGCGGCTTTAACTTCTTTGAGAACAAGTTTAACCGTGTTACTCAATCTAAGCGCCAGCCAGGATCGAATTTCAAACCCTTTATTTACGCCAGTGCGATAGATCGTGGCTATACAGCGGCCAGCATTATCAATGATGCTCCTGTGGTTTTTAATGATAGAAATTTAGAAACTGCATGGCGTCCAACCAATGATGGCGGTAAATTTTATGGTCCCACACGATTACGTGAGGCTCTGTATCGTTCACAAAACATCGTCTCTGTGCGTTTGCTTGAGGAGCTTGGTATTCGCCCTACTCTCAATTACTTGAGCAAGTTTGGCTTTGATCCAGATGATTTACCTTACAACTTATCTTTATCTTTAGGCAGTGCCAACCTATCGCCTCTGCAAATAGCAAAAGGCTATGCTGTTTTCTCCAATGGTGGTTATCAAGTACAACCCTACCTCATTAACAAAGTCATCGACCGGAATGATAATGTCTTATTTCAGGCAACCCCTGCCACAGTCTGTGTGACCTGTACACCGCTTGAAAAAACCACAGATAATGAGCCTCAAATGGGATTGTTTAACACGCCAGAGGGAATTGTCAGCCTACCAATGGCACCTCAGGTTATTGATCCAGAAGTAAATTATATAGTCTACGACATGATGAGAGATGTCATTAAACTTGGTACAGGGCGACGCGCTAGAGTATTAGAACGCGACGACCTAGCAGGCAAAACAGGTACCACAAATGATGTTCGCGACGCTTGGTTCTCCGGTTTCAATGGTGAACTGGTCACTTCCGTTTGGAGTGGTTTTGATAACTCATCACCCCTCGGTCGAGGAGAATGGGGCGGCTCTGTTTCGCTTCCAGCGTGGATAGATTACATGAGAGACGCTTTACAAGGCACTCCACTGTCTTTCGTGAACAAACCCTCTTCTTTAGTGACCGTTCGCATTGACCCAAATACTGGAGAACGTGCTTTACCAGGTCAATCTAATGCTATTTTTGAGATTTTTAGAAAGGACCACGTACCGCCGCAACGTAACCTGAATTTACCTGCGTTGAATAACAGCCGTGGCAATGAGTCTCAAGAAGAAAAGCAAGAAACCAATGCTTTAGAAAATTTATTTTAAGATCAGGCTTATACCCTATATAAAATGCCAGCCCAGTGCTGGCATTTTTATTTTTGAAAATGTTTCAGCTCCATTTAGGCTGAGGAGCTCGATAAGCTTTAACGGCTGCTAGCAAGCTTTCTGGTGTACTCTCTTTAATAATCATGTCAATGTAAGACTGCTTCACAAAGCCCGCCTGCTGCATACTGTTAACCATAGTAAATAGCGGATCATAAAAGCCATTTAAATTATAAAACGCACACGGTTTGCTATGCAGACCAAGCTGTCCCCAAGTCCACACTTCAAACATCTCCTCCAACGTTCCGACACCACCCGGAAGCGCCACAAACGCATCAGCCAATTCGCTCATCTTAGCTTTACGCTCATGCATATTGGCAACGACGTGAAGCTCCGTTAACCCTGTATGAGCGATTTCCTTAGACTCAAGATGGGCCGGAATGACGCCAATTACGTTTCCACCAGCCTGCAAAGCAGCGTTCGCGATTACGCCCATTAAGCCGACGTTTCCGCCACCGTAAACAATGTCTATCCCTTGCCCAGCAAGATACACGGCCAAAGCTGTTACTCCATTGGCATATTCGGGAGAATTACCCGCAGCAGATCCACAATATATTGCAACTCTCATGACACAACTCCTATTTAATCCAAGCTATTCCTGCTTCTTTATCAATAAAAATACCTTATTGAGTATATTTATGTCATAAAAAAGGCGACCCGTATAAGGGGTCGCCCTTTTAACAGATCACAATGCGATTAAGCACCGAAGTGATCAAGATTCTCTAGTGGGTAGAAATCTGGGTATGGAAGCATTGCCACACCAGAATCAACCGCTGCACGAGCTACCGCTGCAGAAACAACATTAAGCAAGCGAGCATCCATTGGTTTTGGCAAGATGTACTCTTTGCCGAAGCTCAATGGTGCGCCTCCGTAGGCTGCAACAACATCGGCAGGCGCTTCTTCTTTCGCTAGGTCTTTCAGCGCGTGAACCGCAGCCACTTTCATTTCTTCGTTGATCTTAGTCGCACGAACGTCTAACGCACCACGGAAAATGAAAGGGAAGCCAAGTACGTTATTTACTTGGTTAGGGTAGTCAGAACGGCCAGTAGCCATGATCAAATCATCACGCGTTGCACGAGCAAGCTCTGGATTGATTTCTGGGTCTGGGTTTGAACAAGCAAAAACAATCGGATTTGCGGCCATTTTAGCCAGTTGCTCTGCAGACAATAGATCCGGACCAGATACACCGATAAACACATCAGCACCATCGATCGCATCGTCCAAGTTACGCTTATCTGTATCAATCGCAAACATGGCTTTGAACTGGTTCAAATCGTTACGACCCGAATGGATAACGCCGTTGCGATCAAGAACAAAAATGTTTTCACGTTGTGCACCACAAGCGATGATCAACTTCATACAAGCTGTCGCTGCTGCACCGGCGCCTAGACAAACGATTTTCGCGTCTGCAATGTCTTTACCTTGAAGCTCAAGGGCATTCAAAAGGCCCGCAGCGGTAACAATCGCAGTGCCGTGTTGATCGTCATGGAAAACAGGAATAGAGCAACGTTCGATCAATTGACGTTCGATTTCAAAACACTCTGGTGCTTTGATGTCTTCTAGGTTAATGCCACCGTAGGTGTTGGCAATACGAGCAACCGTATCAATGAAAGCTTGTGGACTTTCAGATTCCACTTCCACATCAACAGAGTTAATACCAGCAAAACGTTTGAACAATAATCCCTTACCTTCCATAACAGGCTTACTTGCCAATGGACCTAAGTTCCCTAATCCAAGGATCGCTGAACCATCAGAAATCACAGCAACTAAGTTACCTTTACCTGTGTAACGATAAGCCGCTTCTGGATCCTTTGCGATTTCACGACAAGGCTCAGCCACACCTGGGCTATAAGCGAGAGAAAGATCACGAGCGGTCGCTGTTGGTTTCGTAATAGTAACGCTAAGTTTACCTGGAACTGGATATTGATGGTAATCCAGCGCGGCTTGCTTTATATCTTCTGCCATTATGATGTTTCCGTCTATTTGGTGTTATTAATTAGTTTTATCATAGCCAAACTGGGCCTTGTTCCCAAGCCTACAAAAGCTTCGAAAGTGGCACCTTATAATTCTGTACCGCCAGAATAATCGATATGCGGATTACTTTAAAGCGCAAAGCCATAGGAATATCCTATCAGTCAATGCATGCTAGAAAGGTTAATTTCACGCAAATCATTTGGATGTCTTACAGACAGCACCCATGATTTGAAATCTGAATATCGGCTTTTCCTTTGATGTTGCCAACCACGTACTTCTATTTCCTTGCCTTCAAGAGAAAAGACTTGTTGAGCAGGCCAATAGTCGATGACATTGGGTGGCAAGTTGATCACTAGATCCTGATCGGTTTCTAGCCACCAACCTCCTCGGTTCTGAGTAATGGAAGTGATGTTAACACGGGAGATTGCAAAGCCAGCTTTTGGCTGCCACTGCAAGTTTTGCTGCCATAATCCCTTATGCGCATTGCGGGCTGTATTTTCAGCCGCCTCAAAACAGCTTTGGTAAGCTAAATTTGGAGGAATAGCAATACGATAACCAAGTCCTTCGGATAGTAACTGACTCGTCAGTGAAATACGATCTTTATCGAAGAGGTAGTACAAATAACGACCATATCTGTCTTGGTCATTTTTGGATGCTTGCAGGTAAACAAATTGATCGAGGCGGGAGCGAAGAAACTGAGTCGCCTCTACCGCAAAAGGCTCATGATTGCCTTTTTTATGATCGAGCTCTGGGGTATCAATCCCCACTAAACGCACCTTTCGGCCGTCCTTCAGATGAATAGTATCACCGTCAACGACTCTTTTAATCTCCGCTTTTTCCAGCGCACCTACTGCGACACAAGTCTCAGAACCGTGTACAGCAAAGGCCAAAAATAAAAAAAGCGCCAAGCAAACTTGGCGCTTTTTTAATGGAATCACTATCATGCCACCAATTACTTAGTAGTACGACGTGCTCCGAAACGCTTGTTAAAGCGATCAACACGACCACCAGTATCAACCATTTTTTGTTGACCTGTGTAGAATGGGTGGCAGTTGCTGCATACGTCAACGTGCATGTCTTTACCAAGCGTTGAATGTAGGTTTAGCGTGTTACCACAAGTACAAGTTGCTGTAATTGCAGAGTAATTTGGGTGAATATCTTTTTTCATCGTATATACCTTTGAGTGTAATGTGCCGCCACTTGGTCGATAATTAATGGGCTATTGCCGCGCCAAGCACCGCACGTTTTTTTGTACAGACATTGTACAGTAGTACCAAGAGTGGCGTATTTTAGGGATCTATTACTGAATCAGCAACCTTTTTATCATGCTTTATCTAGAAAATTGTGGCTCGCACCAACCCACTACTCTGACGTACACTTAACCACTAATGAAAATGCTACTCTTTGCTGTACTGAACAAGGCCTAATCTAACGCATGTCTGAAGCGCTTCTCACTCTAGCCCCATACATAAAAATCGCGTTACCTGTACCAATGCGTACCTTATTCGACTACAAAGTCCCTAAGGCCATTGCGCTCCGACATGAGCTAAAACCGGGCATGCGTGTCAAAGTACCATTTGGCAAAAGCAGCCGGCTTGGGGTCATTGTCGCTCTTAGCGACCACAGCGAATGGGATCCAGAACAAGTTAAGCCACTCACCTCACTGCATGATAAAAGCCCTGTTATTAGCGCCGAATTAATGGCGCTCTGCGAGTGGGCTGCACGCTATTACCATCATCCTATTGGCGATGTTATCTTTCATGCGCTGCCTGTTCTTTTACGCAAAGGCGAAAATGCCGAGTTTCGGACAGAAAATTGGTGGTTCACGACAGAGAAAGGACGAGCCACCTCACTGGAACAACTCAGTCGAGCTCCCCGCCAACAAGACTTCTTAAAAGCTGTCCAGCAACACCCTAATGGTTTAAGTCAGCATGCAGCCTCGGTGTTAGACCTAGCTCCCAGTGCGGCGAAAGTTTTAGAAGAAAAGGGACTGTTGCGCAAAGAGCCTCGCTCTTTTAACAAAGGCGGCGAAAAGCATGCACACCAAACTCAAGTACCACCCACACTCAATGTTGAGCAAATGCGCGCCACCGAACATTTGCTGGATTATCGCAACCAGTTTCATGTCGCCCTGTTAGACGGTGTGACGGGAAGCGGTAAAACAGAAGTTTTTTTGCGAGTGATGGAACGCCTAATCGAAGAGGGAAAACAAATTCTGGTGATGGTGCCGGAAATCGGTCTGACACCTCAAACGCTGAAACGCTTTGAAATTCGCTTTAATACTGACATAGTGCTGATGCACTCTAACATGAGCGACAGAGAGCGTTTGGATGCTTGGCTATTAGCGGCCAGTGGCCATGCCAAAATCATCATCGGCACAAGGTCCGCGGCCTTTATCCCGGCTCCCAATCTTGGCCTCATCGTGATTGATGAAGAACACGATACATCTTACAAACAACACGAAGGCTTTCGTTATCACGCCCGAGATCTTGCCATTAAACGTGCGCAAGCGCTGGACATTCCCGTTCTACTCGCCTCGGCCACACCGTCGTATGAAAGCCTAACAAATGCTCTGCAAAAACGCTTTGCTTGGCTCAAGCTGCGCCAACGGGCTGGTAACGCACATATCCCTGTTATGGAAAGAGTCGACTTACGCGGAAAAACGTTGGTACACGGTTTTAGCGAGCAAGCACTTGCCAGCATGAAGCTATGCCTAGAACGCAAAGAGCAGGTTTTGGTGTTTTTGAATCGCCGTGGCTATGCACCCACGTTAATGTGCCATCAGTGTGGCTGGATTGCCGCCTGTGATCATTGCGATGTAAACCTCACCGTACACAAGCGTGCCAATAAGCTGCATTGCCATCACTGCGATGCGCAAAAAGCACTGATTCATACCTGCCCAGAGTGTCAGTCTGAAGCGCTCTTCACTGTCGGAGAAGGGACGGAGCAAATCGAGACACAACTCAGCACGCTCTTCAAAGACACACCCATCCTGCGTATTGATCGCGACAGCACTCAACGTAAATCGGCCATGGCGAAACTCACTCAAAAAATTCATGAGCATGACCAAGCCATTCTCATAGGCACACAAATGCTCGCCAAAGGACATCACTTCCCTAACGTCACCTTGGTCATCATTATGGACGCAGATGCTGGGCTATTTTCTTCTGACTTTCGAGGTATGGAGCGCACAGCTCAGCTTATCACTCAGGTCGCAGGACGCGCTGGTCGAGCCAAAAAGCCGGGGCACGTATTACTGCAAACCTATCACCCAGATCACGCGGCTATCGAATGTTTATGCCATCTCGGCTATGAGCACTTTGCGATTGACGGCTTAGCCGAGCGTAAATCCTTGTCATTACCACCCTTTTATCATCAAGTCATCGTACGTGCTGAGTCAGGTAATGAACAAGAAGCCATGCAGCTTTTATCCGCGATGCGAAATGACTTAGAACCCTTCTTTGCCAAAGACGTTTATCTGGTAGGACCTTACACCGCGATCATAGTACGCAAAGCAGGCCAGCATAGAGCGCTTATCTCAATTAAAGCGGCTCAACGTGCGCCTTTACATCAGGCAACCCAAATGATGAGCAATTGGCTAGAGCAATCGACCAAACAACATAGAATTCGCTTCGCAATTGATGTCGATCCACTGGAAACTTACTGATCTTGACCGCATAATGTGCGCAACTCACACTGAGCTCTATTTACTTACGCCAAAGCTAAAAGCCAAAATTATGTTTAATCCTGTCCAAATTGCAGCAAAAGGAAGTCGTCCCAAAAAAGGCGCGACTCGTCGAACACCGCCCCCACAGAAACGTAAAACCACATGGTGGTTATGGCTTCTCGTGCCCATCATCGTCATCGCGTTTATTTATGGCCTTACCCAATTAAACCAAGTTGCACCAGCGACAAAACCCGCAACAATAGAAAAGCCCAAGGCAACGCCAAAACCAGCCCCAACACCGGAGCCTAAAAAAACCGAAGAAAAAGTCAGTGTTGCCCCGAAAAAAGACACCTTTGAGTTCTATCAAATATTACAAGACAGTAAAGTAGATACCAGCCATGTCGATGCTTATCAATCAACACCGCGCGGGGAACAAGACTATTACTATATGCTTCAAGCGGCTTCTTTTAGAAACCTTGAAGACGCTGATCGTATGCGGGCTCAACTTATCTTATCAGGTTTGGTCGAAACCAGCGTTCGCAAAACCATGGATAAAGACGAACAGGCTTGGTATAGAGTCATTCTTGGTCCTTATGATTCACGTTCCAAAATGAACCGTGCGGAAGACAAATTAGTGTCTTTATCAATATCGTCTTACTCTTACAAAGTCAAAAAAGAATAATTGTTCCCCTCTATCTCGTATAAATTGCATACAGATCATGAAAGCTTGCTCTGTATGCAATCCTCGCTTGAAATCCTCCGGCTTGCCCCCATTTCGTAAATATCGAAACTGGAGTAGACCATGACAACAATTCTTACTGTACGCAAAGGCAATCAAGTCGTCGTAGGCGGCGATGGACAAGTATCGTTAGGCAACACTGTGATGAAAGGCAATGCACGAAAAGTACGTCGTCTATATCGTGGTGAGGTCATTGCTGGCTTCGCAGGCGGTACGGCGGATGCATTTACCCTATTCGAGCGCTTCGAAGGCCAGCTTGAAAAACATCAAGGCCATCTAGTACGTGCCGCGGTAGACCTTGCGAAAGACTGGCGATCCGACCGTGCGTTACGCAAACTAGAAGCCATGTTGATTGTCGCCAATAAAGAAAGCACCCTAATTATTACGGGAACAGGCGATGTGGTTGAGCCACAACATGGCGCCTTAGCCATTGGTTCTGGTGGCAACTTCGCGGAAGCCGCAGCTCGAGCTTTGATTGATAACACCGATCTGTCCGCTAAAGACATCGTTGAAAAAAGCCTCAACATTGCTGCGGATATTTGCGTTTTCACTAATCACAGTTTAACCATTGAAGAAATTACCATAGACCCGCAGCTTGAAGATAAGTCTAAATAATTCTCCATCCACAGAGAAAATTAGACCGTCAAGCGACGCAGACAACATCAAACAAGAATTTAAAAGAGAATTCATAATGAGCAGCATGACCCCAAGAGAGACGGTTAACGCCTTAGACAACCACATTATTGGTCAGCAAAAAGCAAAACGTGCTGTCGCCATCGCATTACGCAATCGCTGGCGTCGCATGCAACTTCCTGAAGAAATGCGCGCGGAAGTCACCCCTAAAAATATTTTAATGATAGGGCCAACCGGTGTAGGTAAAACCGAAATTGCTCGCCGTTTAGCGAAACTAGCCAATGCGCCTTTTATTAAAATCGAAGCCACTAAGTTCACCGAAGTCGGCTATGTCGGTCGTGACGTTGAGTCAATCATCCGCGATTTGGTAGAAATGGCGATCAAGATGCTTCGCGAACAAGAAACCGCGAAACTGCGCCACAAAGCGGAAGATGCCGCAGAAGACCGAATTCTTGATGTATTATTACCTCCTGCTCGTGGTGGCGATCCAGAATTACAAGACAACAGTACTCGCCAGACATTCCGTAAAAAATTACGCGAAGGCCAGTTAGATGACAAAGAGATCGACATTGATGTCGCTGATTCCCCAATTGGAGTAGAAATTATGACGCCTCCAGGCATGGAGGAAATGACCAGCCAGTTACAAAACTTATTTTCCAGCTTTGGTTCACAAAAGACCAAAAAGCGTAAAATGAAGGTCAAAGACGCATTACGCCAAGTGCGTGACGAAGAAGCCGCAAAACTCGTAAATGAGGAAGAGCTTAAAGCGCGTGCAGTTGAAGCCGTTGAACAGAATGGCATCGTCTTCTTGGACGAAATTGATAAAGTCGCAAAAAGCTCCGAGCGTTCTGGCGGCGAAGTATCACGTGAGGGTGTGCAACGCGATCTATTACCTTTAGTAGAAGGTTGTACTGTTAGCACCAAATACGGCATGATCAAGACCGATCACATACTGTTTATTGCATCTGGCGCGTTCCATTTGTCTAAACCATCAGACTTGATTCCAGAGTTGCAAGGCCGTTTGCCCATTCGAGTTGAGCTCGATGCACTAACCGTCGACGACTTCAAACGCATTCTAGTCGAGCCAAGCATGTCGTTGACAAAACAATATGTGGCGCTTGCAAAAACCGAAAGCATCAACCTAAACTTTACCGAAGAAGGTATTCATCGCATTGCTGAAATTGCGTTCCAAGTGAACGAACGTACGGAAAACATCGGTGCTCGTCGTTTGCATACGGTACTCGAACGTTTACTTGAAGAAGTATCTTATTCCGCCAGCGACATGCCCAACGATCAAACGGTTGACATTACGGCAGCTTATGTAGATGAGCAACTCGGGGAAATCGCTAAGAATGAAGATTTGAGCCAATATATTCTATAATTTGAGCAATCTCTTAAAATAGTCCTTATGGCACGCCCCTTCTTGGAAGGGGCTTTCTAGGAAAAAGACCGTGGCTAAACCTGTCCCAACGAACATCAACTACCATAAAAAATCACGAGAACTGGCGCTCACCTTTAGTGATGGCCATAGCTTTCGTCTTAGCGCTGAGTTCTTACGCGTTCACTCGCCCTCTGCTGAAGTTCGTGGACACGGTATGCAAATGCCCATTTTACAATACGGTAAAAAAGACGTTGCCATCAATAATGTTGAGGGAGCAGGTAATTATGCACTCAAGATCTCTTTCAACGATGGTCACGATACTGGCCTTTATACTTGGGAGTATCTCTACAATATTGGCAAAAATCACGACGAACTCTGGCAAATGTACCTAGATCGCCTTGAAAAAGCAGGCCAGACACGTGACACTTCCGTCATTCAAATTCACCAGCTTTAATTTAAGCCATCATAGGGAAGATCTTTATGGGTTCACTCAGCTTATCGGCTCTCAGCGCTATTGAACATGCAATCAATCTCGCCCTTAAACAAGACACCTCCTCTCAAGATCGACTAGGCAAATTAGCAGGTCAACAAGTCTTCCTCTACATAGAAGACTTTTCCTTTATTTTGCAAATCCATATTCTTGAACACGGCGTCATGTTAGATCGCCCTGAAAGTTTGGAGGAAATCGAACTTGACCCTAGATTAGACACCCTGGTACAAGGCCCAAGTTCGGCCTATCGAAAACTGCTCGATGGTGATGGTTTCTTTGATGGCGACCTGCGCATCCAAGGGAATGCACAAGCACTCATGACATTGCACAAAGTAATGGAAAACTTTGAATTCGATTGGGAAGGATTGCTTGCAGATCATATTGGCGACTTATCGGCCGCCGCCTTGGCTCGCCTACTTCGCGCCCAATGGTCTTGGAGCAAAGAATTCACCACTAATGCCAGAATGCAATTGGTTCATCATCTACAGACCGACAGTCAACTGTTACCAAGCAAAATTGAATTCGACCACTTCGTCGATGAAATGGAACGCTTCGGTACCTTGATTGATCGTACCGAAGCCAAGTTGAGAATCCTAGAGAAGAAAAGCTAAGCAAGCTTCCCCCCTCATTTGCCACTAGGTTTTGCTCTACTAAAGTACACGCCGACAATCGTTATCACAAAACCAATAATTTGAATAATGGTCATGGATTCGCTGAACAGAAAGTAACTTTCTACTGCGGCCAATGGGGGGGCTAATAGCAACATAGTGGAAACTTGTGAAGCGCGAGCTTTTCTCAATAACCACACCATTAAGAAAACGCCACCACCAGATAACACTAGCACGCCCCAAGCAACCAACAAGAAGGATTCCAACTGCACTTCAAATAAGGTTTCACCGAGTAACAGCATAAAGCCAATCGAGACGACACTCGCAGCAAGGTTTTGCACCGCCATAGAGCTAAAAATATCAGACGATGAAATCGACATTTTTTGGTAGGTGACACCCAGTGACAAGGCAAATATCGCTGTGCAAGCCAAGGTAAACGTCAGCAAAGTGACGCCTCCGTGACTCATATCCAGCTCTAGCGCAGGGCTGACGACCAGCATCAGTCCGACGATGCCAACCAGCATGCCTACGACGCCTTTCAGGGACGTCTTCTCTTTAATTAATAAGAAGGCTAGTAGCGTCACCAACGCGGGCTGTAACGCACCGATTAAAGCCATGACACCAGCGGGCAAGCCTTTCGCAATAGCCACATAGGCAAAGCCCAAGTAAAAACCATTCATCAACATGCCAGCCACAATGTGCTTAGGCAGCTCTTTCCACGCAGGAAAGCGTCGACGTTGCCACAAAGCAATGGCAAGAAACAGCAAACCCGCTAGGACAAAACGAATACTTAAAAAGACATTCGGATCAATCAGGCCGACAATAAGTTTGCCTGTAATAAAACCTGTTGACCAAATGAGTACTAAGAGCACATATAAAAATGCCATGTAAATTCCCTTTTAGCTTTTCATTACAAAAAATGATTTTTAATGTCTTCGCTCGACAGGTCTAAGCCTATCAAGAAACTTAACTTCACAAACGCCGCTTCATACGTCATGTCTTTACCTGAGATCACGCCCGCTTTCACCAAAGCAGAACCTGCCGCATAAGCACCAGCCGCCACACTTCCTGCGCCACATTGGCTCACATTAACAATCACGACACCTCGATCGGTCGCGGTTTTTAACAATGCCAGCAGCGCTGAATCTTTATCAGGCGCGTTACCAGCCCCGTAGCTTAATAACACAGCCCCTCTTACCGATTCATTTAACAAACCTTGCCAGTGAGCCACTTGCACACCAGGAAAAACCGGCAATATCGTGACGACCCCTTCTTTCATATCCGGTATTTGAATGGACATTGGCGGTTTCACCGTCTCGATTGAGCGCCAGCGCCAATCAATGCCTAACACGCCTCTTTCTGGACAGTTTGGTGAGCTAAAGGCTTGCCAATCACTGGTATGCGCTTTATGAGCCCGATCACCTTCGATCAATCGACCAGCAAAGAATAAAAACACGCCATTACTATTTTTTTCACCGCTCAGTTCTTCACAAGCCGAAATAGCGCCCATGACATTAATCATGGCATCGGTTCGCACCTTGTACATGGGCACTTGAGAACCGGTCACGATAATCGGTTTATCACTGTTAGCAAACATGAAAGACAATGCCGCTGCGGTGTACGCCATGGTGTCTGTACCATGTAACACAATAAAGGCATCAAACTCATGCCATCTACCTTCGATATCACGCGCAATGGTTTGCCAATCTTTCCCTGTGGCATTAGAAGAATCAATCAGACTGGGATAACCTTCAATCACAAACTCATGAGTAAGCTCATCGGCGTCATTTAAATGCTGGGTAAGATGATCTGCAAAGGCCGCATCGGGTATTAAGCCTTGATTTGAAGGCACCATACCAATAGTGCCACCTGTGTAGGCGATATAAATCTTCATCGGCTAATTCTTCCTCTTTATGAATCCTATTGTACCTTCGGATTACGTCACTTAAGATTAAAAACATAAAAGGCGCTCATCAAACCGAAAAGCGCCTTTTATTTTATTCATGAAAACAAAACGGTAGAGAAGATTTACATACGCTCTAACGTCTCAATCCCCAACAAAGACAAGCCAAGTTTCAAGGTTGAAGCGGTACTCAGCGCCAATTGTAAACGGCTGTGCTTCACCTCATCCTCGGCATTCAGAATAGGACACGCTTCGTAGAAAGTCATGAAGACACCCGCTAAATCGTACAAGTAAGCACATAAAACATGTGGTGTACCGTCGTTTGCGACTTGTTGAATGGCTTCTTCAAACTGACACAATTTCACCGCTAGGGCACGTTCTTGTGGCTCGTCAACGGAAACATCCGCCGTCAAGCTCACCACATCAATGTCAGAGCGTTTCACAATACTCGCAACGCGAGAATAGGCGTATAACAAGTAAGGTGCCGTATTGCCCTCAAAGCTCAGCATGGCATCCCAGTTGAAAACATAATCGCTGGTGCGGTTTTTTGATAAATCCGCGTATTTAACCGAAGCAATACCGACCACTCGACCAATGTTTCGTAGCTCTTCTTCGTCCATTTCAGGATTCTTCGACGCCACCAATTGATAAGCACGCTCTTGCGCTTCTTCCAACAAAGAAGACAATTTCGCCACACCACCAGAACGGGTTTTAAAGGGTTTGCCATCACTGCCCATTACCGTACCAAATGGCATGTGTTCCAATTGTGTTTCTGGTTTCACAAAGCCCGCTTTACGAGACAGGGTGAATATTTGTTGAAAATGCAAAGACTGACGAGCATCGACAAAATACAACACACGATTCGCATTTAAAGTGTGTTGACGAAAACGCACGGCCGCTAAATCTGTTGTCGCATACAAGAAACCACCACCGGTTTTCTGCACGATAACAGGCGTGATCTCGCCTTCTTTATTGGCAAACTCCTCCATGAACACACATTGTGCGCCATTGGACTCCTGCAGCAAACCTTGGTCTTTCAGCTCACTAACCACGTTAGCCAAATCATCGTTGTAAGCACTTTCTGGCATCACATGCTGACGCTCTAGAGACACACCCAACATTTTGTAGGTTTCCTCGCAGTGTGTCAGAGAGATATTGATAAACTCATCCCATAACGCTAAGCATTCTTCGTCGCCAGATTGCAAAGAAACAACCAATTCACGAGCGCGTGTTGCAAACGCTTCATCGTCATCAAAACAGGTTTTCGCGGCACGATAAAAAGTCTCAAGATCCGATAGCGCCATACTGATGGTCGCATTTTCAGAACGCAGGCGTTCCATGTACGCCAGCAGCATACCAAATTGTGTTCCCCAGTCGCCTACGTGGTTTTGACGGACCACATGATGACCAAAAAACTCCAACGTACGAACAACCGCATCACCAATTACAGTGGAACGAAGATGACCCACGTGCATTTCTTTGGCAAGGTTTGGTGAAGAATAGTCCACCACAACGGTTTCAGCTGTTTCAACAGGACTTACATCAAGACGTTCACTCGTGCGCAATTGTGCGAGCTCTTTGCTCAACCAAACATTCTTTAGGAAGATATTGATAAAACCCGGTCCAGCGATTTCCACTTTATCGGCCAGATCAGACAGATCCAGCTTATCCAGTGTGGCTTGGGCAAAATCGCGAGGATTCATTTTTAAGGCTTTTGCCGCGCCCATAATACCGTTGGCCTGATAATCACCAAATTGTACTTTCGCTGATTGACGAACCAAAGCGGGCGCCGTATCTAACGCACCAGCCGCCACCATAGCCGCTTGAATGCGTTGATTTAAAAGAGTTTGAATATTCACAAGGAGACCTTTAAACAGTAAATATGCCGCTCATCATGGCGACATATAAGAATCACACAGCCCTCTCACTGTCACCAATGAGAGGGCTGAATTCAAAAAATAATGGTACTAATGATAACCGATTTTCATGCTTTTAGCGAAAGAACAGCTTGCAAGCTTGGTTGTTATTTTCGTCTTGATAAGGGTAGCCAAGTTCGTCTAAGAAATGCGTCACGTCCGTTTCTTCACCCACCGCCTGCAACCCGACTAAAACACGACCATAGGCATCGCCATGATTACGATAATGGAACATGGAAATATTCCATTGCCCACCAAGGGTATTTAAAAACTTCAGCAAAGCACCAGGACGCTCAGGGAATTCGAAGCTATACAACAACTCTCCCTTATCACTGCGCAAATGCCCACCTATCATATGACGCACATGCACCTTAGCAGTTTCATCATCGGTTAAATCCACGATTTCATAGTCTTTAAGATCAGCCAGTAACTCTTTACGACTATGAGGACTGCCACCCAAGGCCACCCCTACGAAGATCACCGCTTCTTTATCATCACCATATCGATAGTTAAATTCCGTGATATTACGACCCACCAAGGCTTGGCAGAAGTCTTTAAAACTGCCTGGGTGCTCCGGAATTTTTACCGCAATAATAGCTTCGCGTTTTTCGCCTAATTCTGCTCGTTCAGAAACATGGCGCAAGCGGTCAAAGTTCACGTTAGCGCCACTGTTGATGGCAATCAGCGTTTGACCTTTTGCGTCTTCACGTTCGATGTATTTCTTCAAGCCTGCCAAAGCACAGGCGCCAGCCGGTTCGGTAATAGCGCGCGTGTCATCATAAATATCTTTGATCGCCGCACACATTTCATCCGTGGTCACTGTGATCACTTCGTCGACCGTGTCTTTCGCAATCGCAAAGGTGTTATGGCCAATTTCTGCCACAGCGACCCCTTCGGCAAAAATCCCCACGGTTGCCAAACGCGTTGGTTTGCCTTTCTCCATAGCAATTTTCAAACACGCCGCATCTTCGGGTTCAACGCCGATTATCTTGATGTCTGGGCGCAAATATTTCACGTAAGCCGCGACCCCAGCGATCAGACCACCACCACCAACGGGAATAAAAATCGCATCAATATTACCTTCATGTTGATGAAGGATTTCCATACCAATCGTACCTTGGCCCGCAATGGTGTCCAAATCATCAAACGGATGCACATACACTTGACCGGTTTGTGCCATGATTTCACGTGATTTTGCCGAGGCTTCGTCAAAGGCATCACCAAATAGCACGACTTCCGCCCCATGATTGCGCACCGCACTGACTTTTACTTCAGGCGTGGTCGCTGGCATGACAATGGTTGCCTGAATACCCAGTTTCTTAGCCGCCAAGGCCAAACCTTGCGCATGATTACCCGCCGATGCCGCGATGACACCACGCGCGCGCTCTTCTGGGGTTAATTGACAAATTTTGTTGTATGCCCCACGAATTTTGAAAGAGAAAACTGGCTGCAAGTCTTCTCGCTTCAAAATAATCTCGTTGCCCAATCGGTTCGATAATTGATTGGCACGAGACAGTGGTGTTTCTACGGCAACGTCATAAACGCGCGCCTGTAGAATCTTTTTGATCATGGTATGAGGCATAGTGTTTCCTAAACGAATATAAATCGACAACACGATGTTCTTAACGACATCTACGCTGACTGCTAGTCAAAAAAAACCGAGTAGGAAATATACTCTTTCACCTCTCTTGGCGCAAAGACAGATCGCCTCTAAATACATATTTAGAAGACATAAAATCGCTAATTTGCCCCATACGACGGGTAACAATCGCTCTTGGAAGCGCCTATAATATTGCCACCATCAGAGGATGGCTTAGCGTTTAAAATAAGCCAGACAATACCACCCCCAAATAAAACTATAATAGAAGGTGAACACCACCATGACACAAGACGAATTAAAACAAGCGGTTGCCAAAGCGGCCGTAGATCACATTTTACCCATGCTAGAAGCAGACACCATTGTTGGTGTGGGCACAGGCTCAACCGCCAACTTGTTTATTGACGAATTAGCCAAATACAAAAACCGTTTTGACGGCACAGTGGCCAGTTCCGAAGCCACCGCAGAACGCCTAAAAAAACATGGCATTCCTGTCTATGATTTGAACAGTGTTGATAGCATTCGTGTATATGTCGATGGTGCAGATGAATCCGATGAACACCTACACCTCATCAAAGGCGGTGGTGCGGCATTAACGCGTGAGAAAATTGTTGTCGCCTGCAGTGATGAATTTATCTGTATCGCCGATGAATCAAAGTTGGTTAAAGTGCTTGGTGATTTCCCACTTCCCGTTGAAATTATTCCAATGGCGCGCGGCCACGTAGCACGTGAATTAGTCAAATTAGGCGGAGATCCGGTGTATCGTGAAGGTGTGGTGACTGATAACGGCAACCATATTTTGGATGTCTACAATTTAAAAATTCTTGACCCCATTGCACTAGAAAAAAGCATTGACGGGATTGTTGGTGTCGTGACGAATGGCTTGTTCGCAAAACGCTCTGCGGATATTTTATTGCTAGGTACCAAAGAGGGTATCAAAACAATAAAAAAATAACCTAAGTTTCCCTACAAGCCTCAAACACAGTCGAGGCTTGTAGGTATGTCAAACAGGGTGCCAACCACTAAAACCAACGGCTTCTTCGCATCAGTACAAACTGACCACCGCCTAACACCACGAGAGCCACACAGAACAGCCAAAACGCGGCATTGCTATCAGTACCAGGCATACCACCAATATTGATACCGAATAAGCCTGTCAGAAACCCTAATGGCATAAAAATCCCTGACAAAATAGACAATACATACATACGAGCATTCATCTTCTCAGCTTGTAAGTTGGCAAACTCTTCTTGCATCAATAGACAACGCTCACGTAATGACTCCAACCCTTCGACATAGCGAGTAATATCGTTCGCTGCTTCTTGCACTCGCGCAATTTGCTCAACACTCATCCAAGATACCGCTTCTTGAGATAGCTTATTGATCGCTTCTTTCTGCGGCACTAAAAAGCGTCTCAAACGAATCGTTTCAAGACGGCGCTGAACAAGCGAATCACGTTGTCCAGCATCAATACCTTCACCAATGCTCTCTTCTAAATCCGCTAATTCATCTTCCAAATCAGTAATGACGGTTGCCATTCTATCCGTTAACGTTTCCGTTAATGTCGCAACAATATCAGCTGTATTAGTCGGCCCTTCATTGTTATTAAGGTCCTTCACTACGCCTTGCACCGACAATAACTTACGTCTTCGACTTGATACAATAAAGTGCGGGGTGACCCAAAGGCGTAAAGACACCATGTCGGATGGATTCGACTCTGGATTTAGATTAACGCCTCTAAGCGTCAGCAATAGACCTTTTCCCATTTTAACGGCGCGAGGACGTGTTTCTTCGGCAAACAACGCTTCTACTGCCGTCTCAGGAATGCCATCGACACTCGACAACCATGTGTAACCCTCTTCCTCGTAACAGTCTAAATGCACCCATCGACAACCCTGTTCAGGCACGGTATGAGGCAAATCAGCCAACGGCAGCGACATCGCACCGCCTTCACCATTAAGTTCTAAATTGTGTACCACAAACGCAGACATATCATTTCCTCTCAACATTTTTCGTAGATTATCGGAAAACGTTGGCTTTCCCTATTTATTTTGCCTTCCTATTCCTAGCTTGGCTGACACCCAATGCCTAGAGTGGCATAATTTAAGCCACTTCAAATAACAAGGAAATGCCATACCATGCAAAACTTATCTGATGTTTTAGCATCCAGCACGACACCAAAAACATTACAAGCTGTGTTAGCGGTAACAACCGACACCTGCATTGCGATTTCTGATGCGCTAAAACAAGGGTCACTTGCAGGTATTTTAGGCATGGCTGGCAATGAAAACGTTCAAGGTGAAGAACAAAAAAAACTCGATGTCATTTCAAACGACATGCTTAAAGACGCCCTCATCGCTTGCCCTGCTGTGAGAGCCATTGCTTCGGAAGAAGAAGACTACATAGTACCAGCCAACACCGATGGTGAATACTTCATCGCTTTTGATCCATTGGACGGTTCGTCTAACATCGATATCAATGCCATGGTTGGCACTATCTTTTCAATCTACCGCCAAACGGGTGACCAACCTGCAACAGAAGCGGATTTCTTGATTCCTGGAAAAGAGCAAGTCGCGGCAGGTTACGTTCTGTATGGCCCATCAACCATGTTGGTTTTAACAACAGGCAATGGCGTTAATATGTTCACCTACGACCCAACCAAACACGTCTTCACATTAACGCACGAGAACATCCAGGTGGCACAAGATACACAAGAATTTGCCATCAACATGTCAAATCAACGTTTCTGGTCAGCGAACATGCAAAACTACGTGAACGACCTAGTCAAAGGTAAAGATGGCGTACGCGGTAAAAACTTCAACATGCGCTGGGTTGCCGCCATGGTTGGTGATGTTCACCGTATCCTTTGTCGTGGAGGTATCTTCATCTATCCTTGGGATAATAAAGACCCATCCAAGGCCGGTAAACTGCGCCTAATGTACGAGGCCAATCCCATGGCAATGCTATTAGAACAAGCAGGCGGCAAAGCCCACACCCATACTCAACGCATTCTGGACATTCAACCAGAAGCCATTCACCAACGTGTTGCCGTCATACTAGGCGCAGCAAACGAAGTGGATAAGTGCCTAAGTTATTAACAACCAAAGACATAATTTATTTTGCCTAAAGTGCATAACCTAACCAGTTAATAACAAAAAGGTCGCCAAGCGGCCTTTTTTATGACCGCCATTATCATAACAATACATCACGTCTTGACGGGCTAAAGCCACGACCTACCAAACCTGAGCCAAACAAGGTCGGCCTTCTTGACATTGGAGTCGCGCTGACGCGTTGAGCTTACGAAACTGGCGCAAGCGAAGGCAATGACGAGATGGCACTTCCCGCAGACGAAAAAAAGCCCTGACAGCGTTAGCTATCAGGGCTCTCTTAATATAAAGCTTGACGACGACCTATGCTTATCCTCTTGTGGGACTCTCACATGCTTATCCCCTTCCGGGATGCTTGTCTGTTATAAAGAGCCCTACACGTGGGAGAAGCTATTTTACGTCCTTTAAACGAAAAAATCCCACCCTGCTGAGCAGGATGGGATTTCTCTTAATATAAAGCTTGACGACGACCTACTCTCACATGGGATCTCCCACACTACCATCGGCGATGGCGCTTTTCACTTCTGAGTTCGG